>Ga0209810_1000293_pt1 | contig 129394 bp, 120 predicted proteins | sample Coa_R1_7_FD_187159 | JGI IMG/M metagenome (GOLD analysis project Ga0209810, IMG submission 187159) | Surface soil microbial communities from Centralia Pennsylvania, which are recovering from an underground coalmine fire - Coalmine... | ecosystem: Environmental > Terrestrial > Soil >...
GGCACCCCGCCCCACGCGCTGGTGCTGGCGACCTCGCAGGGTCGCCACAGCGACGCCTACCTGCTTGTCGTGGAGGATATCCCGAACACGACGACGAAGGTCACCGGGACCACCAGCCCGCTGATCCGCGCCGACATGGTGTACTTCGAGCTGCCCCGGGGTGGGGCGGTCTTCTCCGTTGGCTCGATCTGCTGGCTGGGGAGCCTGTCGCACCACCGCTACGTCAACAACGTCTCGCGCATCACCGAAAACGTCCTGCGGCGCTTCGCCTCCTGAGCACACGGCGTGGGCCGAGGGGGACCTGGGGCAGAGGCGTGAGCGCCGTCCTCCGGTGCTGAGTGCTCAGCACACCGGCCCAGGGGCGAGGGCGCTCAGGCGTGGGCCGCGCCGCCGGGGGAGCGGGGCCGCGCCCGCTCCCCCTCTCGGTGGCGACGTTCGCCCTTACTGCGCGGGCTGGCTGCTGGGCGCCTGGACGGCGGGCGCCGGACTCGGCACCGGGTGGTCGATGATCTGGTCCAGATGTGCCTGAAGCCAGCTCAGCATCTGCGTCTGCCGCGTCTGGAGCGCGTTACGCGCGGCGTCCAGCAGCGCGTTCTTGAGCCCATCGCGGCTCTTGCCGTGCTCCTGGGCCACCTGGGCCAGCGTCTTGCCGGAGCGGAGCTCGCTCCCCAGCGCCTGCGGGGTGACCCCGATGTAGCTGGCGGCGGCGCGGACGAGCACGGCTCGTCCGCGCGTGAGCATGGTCTGGCGCTGCCCCTGGACCATAGCGCCCACGATTGGCTGCCCGCCGGTCTGCGCGATACGCGCCTTGAGCGCCTGCGCCTGGGCAGCAGTCAGGTGCCCGGCCTGGACCTCTTCATCCACGACCGAGTCCTCGGCCTTGACCAGCGAGCTCTGCAGTTGCTGCTGCGAAATACCCAGGTCGGCGCTCACCTTGGCCAGCACCCGGTCGAACACGCCGCTCGGAGCGCCCGGTGCGGGCGCCTGGCGGGCGAACGACGGCGCAGCGACCGCGCCAATGGTAAGCAGCGCCGCGCCAGCAGCAACGGCGAGGAGCTTCGAAGATGCCAACATGCCCTTCTGCCTCATCGGTAAGCGATTGACAGAAGTATAGGAAGGCAATATGGCCCAGGATTTACCGAACGGTTGCCGCTAAGTAAAACCCGCCGGGGCAGGGGCTTACCCGTCGAGTGCGCCCGAGGAGGTGCTCCGGGCGTCCTCGACCTCGGCAGCCTGGCCGTCGCGGCCGCGTGTCCAGCGCTCGAAAAGAGCGCCGAGCGCCCGGGTGACGCGGCGCTGAAGCGCGTCCACCTCGCGCGCTGTTCCCTCCTTGGCCGCGGTGTCCACCTCGCCCATGCGGCGGAACTTGCGGTACCGCGCCTCCACCAGCGAGTGGCCGGACGAGCGCCGCAACTCGGACAGCGCTTGTAGCAGCGCCGAGCGGAGCAGCAGCGCGGCGTACTCGGGATCGTTGTGCGCGCCCCCTTCAGGCTCGGCGACGATCGTGTCCACCACTCCGAGCAGCTTGCAGTCGTACGCGGTGAGCCGGAGCCGGTTGGCGATGTCGCGCGCCCGCTCGGCGGTGCGGTAGATGATCGCCGCGGCGCCTTCCGGAGCGATGACGGAGTAGATCGCGTTTTCCTGCATCAGCACCCGGTCGGCGACGCCGAGCGCGAGCGCGCCACCAGAGCCGCCTTCGCCGATCACCGCGGCGACGACAGGGACGGGCAGCACGGAGAGGTTGGCGAGGCAGTTCGAGATGCTCTGCGCCAGCCCGTGCGCCTCCGCCTCGAAGTCCACCGCGGCGCCGGGCGTATCGATCAAGGTCACCAGCGGCAGCTTCCATTGCGCCGCCAGGCGCATCAGCCGCGCCGCCTTGCGGAAGCCCTCCGGCCGCACCCGGCCGCCGTCCCGACTCCGCTCCTGGGCGATTACCACCACCGTCATGCCGCCAAGGTCGCCCACGCCGCCGACCAGCGCCGGGTCATCCCCGAGCATCCGGTCCCCGTGCAGCTCTAGCCACTGCGGCATCAGCCGGCGCAGGTAGTCCAGCGCCGTCGGGCGCTGGGGGTGCCGTGCCAGCTCCACCGACTGCCAGGCGGAGGTCGGCTTGCGCGCAGGGGGGCGATAGATCTCGTCGGCGGGGAGCTCCAGCCTGGCGGGCGGATTGAACAGCGCCAGGAGCTGCGCCAGCACCCCGCGCAGCCGGGGGCGCGGAACGATCGCGTCGATCAGCCCGTGCTCGAGGAGGAACTCGGCGGTGTGGCTCCCTTCCGGCGGCGGGTGCCCGGTGGTCTGCTCGATGACGCGCGGCCCGGCGAAGCCGATCAGCGCCCCGGGCTCGGCCAGCACGATGTCTCCCTGGCTGGCGAACGAGGCGAAGACCCCGCCGGTGGTCGGGTCGGTGAGCACCGAGATGAACGGGATGCGCGCCCGGTGGACCCGCATCGCGGCGGCGGCGGTCTTGGCCATCTGCACCAGGCTGAGCATCCCTTCCTGCATCCGCGCCCCGCCACTGGAGGTCACTGCGATGAAGGGGAGCTTGCGGGCGACCGCGGTCTCCATCGCCAGCGCGATCTTCTCGCCGACGACGGAGCCCATGCTGCCGCCCATGAACTCGAAGTCCATCACCGCCAGCACCGCCGGGTCGCCGTTGATGCGGCCAACGCCGGTGATCACCGCTTCGGTCAGCCCGGTGCGCTGCTGCGCCTGCGCCAGCCGCTCACGGTAGGTAAGCTTGTCGACGAAGTCGAGCGGGTCGGCGGAGACGAACTGCTCGCCCAGCTCGTCGAAGGTGCCCGGATCCAGGAGCTGCGCCAGGCGCTCGCGGGCGCCGAGCGGCGCGTGGTGGCCGCAGGCCTCGCAGACGCGATAGCGCTGGAAGGTCGCGGAGCTGCTCTGTGATACGCCGCAGTGCGCGCAGGTGGCGGTGTCAGACATCGGAGCGCGTTGGCCTCGCCAGCATTATAGGGACCGGCCCCCTTCCCGCCGATTGCTGAGCGCGCTGGCAGCCCGAAGGTTGCGGCGGGCAGCCCATTCCGGCCACCATTAGGACCGCTGACGCTCGAGGTGTGCCGTGCGCTTCGTGATCCCAGACGACTTCCCGCCCGTGTACCAGGACCGCTCCGAGGTGCTCGACCCGCTCCGGCCGCACGGCGAGGTCCAGGTCTATAGCGCCCGGGCTGCCGATTACGACGAGCTGGTCAGCCGGCTGCGCTGGGCCGACGCGGTGATCAACGTCCGCGCCTATACCCGCTTCGACGAGGCACTGCTGGCCGAGCTGCCCTACCTGCGGGTGATCTCGATCCTCGGCACCGGCACGGACAACGTCGACCTGGAGGCGGCCACTCGCCGCGGGGTCGTCGTCTGCAACACGCCGGGTGCCTCCACGGTCTCGGTCGCGGAGTGCACCCTGGCGCTGCTATTCGACGCCGCCAAGCACGTGGCGCGCATGGATCGGGCGATGCGGCGGGGTGAGTGGCGGCAGATCAAGTCGTTCGAGCTGCGCGGCAAGACGCTGGGGGTGGTCGGGCTGGGCGCTATCGGCCAGGAGGTGGCGCGGCTGGCCGGCGCGCTCGGGATGCGCGTGCTCGCCTGGAGCTTTACGCAGGATGAGGAGCGCGCCCGGCGCTGCGGCGCAGAGCTGGTGGACCTGGAGACGCTGCTGCGAGAGTCGCACGTGGTGTCGCTACATCTGCGCGCCTCGCCGCGCTCGGCCGGCCTCATCGGCCGGGAGCAGCTCGCGCTGATGCGGCCCGGCGCGGTGCTGATCAACACCGCCCGTGGGGCGCTGGTGGACCAGGAGGCGCTGGTGGAGGCGCTGCGGAACGGCCCGCTGGGCGCCGCCGGGCTGGACGTCTACCCCCAGGAGCCGCTGCCGGCTGACAGCCCGCTGCGCGAGCTGGACAATGTAGTGCTGCTGCCCCACACCGCCTGGGTCACGGATGAGGCGAGCGAGCGGCTGCTCACCCAGCCCGTGGACAACCTGCTCGCCTGGCTGGCCGGGACGCCGGCGAACGTCGTCAACCCGGCGGTGCTGGCGCGCGGCTGACCCGGCGGCTCAGAAGCGGACCGGGAACGACTCCAGGCCCCTCAGGATCAGGTTCGTCCCCCACCGGGGTGGCGCTTGCTCGACCAGGCGCAGCCGGGGCAGGCGGCGCAGCACCGTGCTGATGGCGATCTGCCCCTCCAGCCGGGCCAATGGCGCGCCCAGGCAGAAGTGGACCCCGTGGGCGAACGACAGGTGGCGGTTGTCGCGCCGGGCCAGGTCCAGCCGGTCGGAGTCTGGGAACTGGGCCGGGTCACGATTCGCGGCGCCGATCATCAGCGTAATCAGCTCGCCCTTCGGGATCCGCTTCCCGCCGAGCTCGACCTCGTCCGGCGTCACCCGGCTGGTGAACTGCACCGGGCTGTCGTAGCGCAGCAGCTCCTCCACCGCGCTGGCGATAAGGGCTGGCTCGTCGCGCAGCCGCTGAAGCTGGTCGGGGTGGCGCAGCAGCGCCAGCAGCCCGTTGCCGATCAGATTGGTGGTGGTCTCGTGCCCGGCGAACAGCAGCAGGACGCACGAGGCCAGTAGCTCCTCTTCGCTGAGCACGTCCCCCTGCTCCTCGGCCGCCACCAGCGCGCTCAGCAGGTCACCCGACGGCCGCTTGCGCCGCTGCTCGACCAGCCCGTGGAAGTAGTCGGCCAGCGCCTGCTGGCTGCGCTGCGAGCGGCGGACCCGATCCACGATGTCGGGCGCGGCGAAGGAGGTGAAGGAGGCTGCCATGTCGTCGGACCAGGACTTGAAGCGGTCGCGATCCTCAGGAGGCAGGCCCAGCATCACGCTAATGACCGTCGCCGGGAGCGGGTAAGCGAGATCGCGGATCAGGTCCATCTCGCCGCGCGCCTGCACCTGGTCCAGCAGGCTATCGACGAGGCGCTGGACCTGGTCGCGCATCCGGGCCACCACCGCCGGGGTGAACGCCTTGCTCACCAGCCCGCGCAGCCGAGTGTGCTCGGGCGGGTCGAGGAACAGGATCCAGAGCGAGCGAAAGTGGCGGCTGGCCCGCAGCTCCTCAGCAACCGCTTCCAGCCCCGGCGGAACGGGATCGTTCGGGAAGAAGCGGCGCGCGGACATCCGCGGGTCGCGCAGCACCGCCGCCACCGTGTCGTAGCTGATGGCGACCCAGCCGGGGAGCAGCCGGTTGAAGGAGACCGGCTCCTCGGCTCGGACCGCGTGGTACAGCGGGTACGGGTTCGCGAACGCCTCCGGGGTAAACAGTGCCGTGGTGGGCTGAACGGCCATGATGCTCGCGCTCCTCATCGGCAGCGGCCTCGCCCGGTGCCTCGCCAGCATAGCGCAGCGCGGGCCGCCATCGGCGCTCGAACGGGTAGCCCGGGGCTGGCCGACGTGGGTACTCCAAGCGAGAGACGCGGACGGGGAGGCGGCGCGGCCTCGTGAGGCTTGGAGCACAGGAGCATTCGACTGGAGCGGAGGCCTGACCGTAGCGCCCCCTCGCCTCGCTCGGGGCAGAGCGCATGCTGGAGCTGCTGAGCCGTCAGTCCGGAGCTTTAACGATCGCCAGGCTGTGAACGCCCCCGCCGTCGTTGAGGAAGCCACGCCCAGCGGAGATCGCCGCCACCCGCCGCAGCCTTTGGACCGGCACCGCCACAGGACTGCTGTTCGTCGTCCCATCCCCGAGTTGGCCGAAGGCGTTGTTTCCCCAGGCCAGCACCGTGCCGTCACTCCGCAGCGCCAGCGTGTGCGCCGTGCCCGCCGCCACCGTCGTTACCCCGCTCACTCCCACCGCCTGGACCGGGGTGGGGAGCCCACACGGCGGGCAGGCCGTAATCGTCCCGTTTCCCAGCTCGCCGGCCAAATTGTCGCCCCAAGCCCAGACACTGCCATCCGCCAGCACCGCCACGCTGTGGACATCGCCCGCAGCGATCGCCACCGCGCTGCGCAGCCCGGACACCGGGACGGGGGAGGTACTGTAGCAGAAGCTGCCCATGCAGATATCGGGATTGCCCAGTTGTCCGTAGTAGTTCCGGCCCCAGGCCCAGACCGTACCATCGCTTTTCAGCGCCAGGCTGGTCATCTCCCGCGGCGATGGCCACCACCTGGCTCAGCCCCACGACCTGCACCGGCGTGGTGCGACAGAAGCAGGAGGGATCACCCTGCGTCCCATCGCCCAGCTCACCGTACGCGTCGTAGCCCCAGGCCCAGACGGTGCCGTCGTCCTGCAGGGCCAGGCTGTGAGAGTGGCCGGCGGCGATGGCGATCGCGCCCGCGCCATGCGACCCTTGTACCTGAACTGGGCTGAGTCTTTCCGTCCTGGCCCCATCCCCCAACTGGCCGGAGCTGCCGTCGCCCCAGGCGCCGATCTGGCCCCGCGCCGCCGCGGCGCCCGGGGCAAGCAGCACAAGCAGGACAGCGGCTACGGCCAGACCGGGGGAGAGGGTGCGAAAGACGCCTGCCATTGGCTCCCTCTAGCACAGCGAGGCGGCCTGGAACCGTCCCCCGCTCGAAATGGACTCCCATCACACCGCGCGGCCGAGCGTCGGGCCACAAAGGTCGCGGTTGCCATCCAGAGCCGGCTCGCCGATCGGCACCGGGCCAACCGGGTCTCGGGCAGCGATGCGGGCCAGTGCAGGCGTGCCCTGCCCGATACCTCACCCTCATGCTGCGCTATGGCTGTGAACACGCTGTGAAATGCGGCGGAGCAGCGAGACAGCTTCATGCAGCGAGCAACGCGGACTGGCGCCGAGCGTACCAGACTTCTGGCACGTGTGCAAGGACCGCGTGAGGTTGGAGCCAGGCTGTCTGCTGCTCGGGAGCGGTAAGAAGCCCTCCCGGCAGGGCACAGGCAGTCAGTTCGGGCCGAGCGTCGGCCATCCAGGGGGGAGCCCAGACGCTGGCGTCCTGTTGCCCACGCAGGAAGAGAACGGCCGTCCCGGCGCCTCGGGTGCGTCCAGAGCGGCGCCGGGACGGCCAGGAGGCACGCTTAGCGCAGGCCCCAGATGAAGTACGCCGCGAAGGCGAGCGAGACGACCGCCAGCAGCGGGTGCACCTCGCGCCACTTGCCCCGGCACACCTTGATGAGCGTGTAGGCCAGGAAGCCGATGCCGACGCCGTTGGTGATGCTGTAGGTGAACGGCATCACCACCATGGTGAGCAGCGAGGGGAATGCCTGCTCGAAGTCGTCCCAGGGGATCTCCCGCGCCACCTGGAACATGAGAAAGCCGACCACGATCAGCGCTGCCGCGGTCGCCTCCTTGGGGATGATCCCCGCCCAGGGGCTGATGAACACTGCGGCGAGGAACAGCAGCCCGGTGACCACCGAGGTCAGGCCGGTCTTGCCGCCCTCGGCTACCCCGGCCGCGCTCTCGATGTAGGTGGTGTTCGAGCTAGAGGAGAACACGCCGCCGAACAGCGCCCCGAGCGAGTCGACCAGCAGCACCCGGTTCAGCCGCGGCAGGCGGCCCTGGGAGTCCAGCCAGCCGGCCTCGGCGGCGATGCCGGTGACGGTGCCCAGGGTATCGAAGAAGTCCGAGAGCATGATCGAAAAGATCGCCAGCGCCGCCCCGAGCCCCAGCACCGTCCACGGCCCGACCAGGTCGAACCTGCCGATGAGCGACAGATCGGGCAGCGCTAGCGCCTGGCTGGGGAGCCTCGCCACGCCCGGGGTGGTGAACGCCGTCAGGCCGGTGGCGTAGTTGATGACGGTGGCGAGCGCGGTGGCGGCGAGGATACCGATCAGCAGCGAGCCTTTCACCCCGCGGGCGTGGAGCACCGCCGTCAGGATGATCGCGACCACGGCGACCAGCACCGGCCAGGTGGCGAGGCTCGCCAGGGCGACCGGATCGGAGGCGCTTGGCCCCTGCTTGATAAAGCCGGCCAGGTTGAGGCCGATGAACAGGATGAACAGACCGATGCCCACGCCCGTGGCGCGCTTGAGCGCCATCGGAATCGCGTTCGCCACCGCTTCGCGCAGCCCGGTCATGACCAGGATGGTGATGATGAGCCCTTCCCAGACGAAGACGCCCATTACGGACGGCCAATCCAGCTTCATCCCGACGTGGAGCTGGAAGGCGGCCACGGCGTTCAGCCCGAGGCCGGCCGCGAGCGCGAACGGATAATTGGCGTACAGGCCCATCCCGATCGTGAGCAGTCCGGCCAGCAGCGCGGTGACGGCGGAGACCTGCGCGAACGGGAGCCCCAGCGGCTCGAGGTCCTTGATACCCGAGAAGCTGAGGATGGCCGGGTTCACGAAGATGATGTAGGCCATGACCATGAACGTGGTCACGCCAGCGCGGATCTCGGTGGCGACGTCCGTGCCCGCTTCGCGCAGATGGAACAGGCGCTCCAGCAGGCCCTGCTCCTCGGCCACGGCCCGGCGTCGCGGCGCGGTGACGGTGCTACGAGCCACGAGGGTCCCTCCGCTACGAGCCGCCGTCTCTTCGACGGCAATTGACGGAAGTAGTGTACGCGATAGAGGCGGCTGGGCAGGGGCAAGTCAGCCAGTCGTTGCGGGCGACGGGACGCGGGCCCACCGTCCTTTCGCGCCGCGCAGGGGCCAGCAAGAAATGGTCGAAGGCCGGCCGTCTGCTCGGCCGGCCCCCGACGACCCCGGACCCCGGGTCATGCGCAGCGAACTGCTCACGCAGGTACTCTAGCCGCTCGCCCGCGCCTGACAAGGAGAGGGAGGTTACGGTTCGATCACAGATGTTCCGCCGCGTGGACGGCGCGGTCAGGGGTTGATGAGCGAGGCCAGGCTGGTGGTGTTGCTGAGCAGTGTCGCGAAGGAGAGGCCGAACAGCGTGAGCGCGACGACGGCGAACAGGGAGACCAGGGCGAGGATGAGCCCGTACTCCATCAGCCCTTGCGCTGGGCGGCGCTCAGACCAGCCCAGGTGGGCGCGGCGCAGGCAGAACATGCAGCCTTGCCGAGATTCGCTTCGCACGTCCCCCCCGCCACGATGAGACGGCGGCGCTGGCTGCCACCCGAACACTCCCGGGGGCGCTGCCGCCGTTGCGGGGATCATAGCGGGGCGTCGCGTCAGGAGCGAGGGACCTTCGAGCCGATCTCCCCGCCCAGTCGGGCCGCCGTGCCGGCCCATCAGGGGATGTCGCGCTGCGTCCACTCGAGCGGGTCCACATTTGCGCCCGCTACCCAGAGCTCCCAGTGCAGGTGTGGCCCGGTGCTCAGCCCGGTGCCCCCTACGTGGGCCACCACGTCGCCCTTCTTCACCTCGTCCCCGGGCTGGACCAGGATGTCCGACAGGTGGGCGTAGGTGGAATACACCCCGGCGCCGTGGTCCAGGATCAGCGTGTTGCCGTGCACCTGGAGCTTGCCGGCGAACACGACCACCGCGTTGTTCGCGGCGTGGACGTCGTCGCCAATATATGCGGCGAAGTCCACCCCGCCGTGGCGAACGACGTACGTGTGCGCGTTGTACGTGCGGGAGATCCCGAAGATGGTCGTCACCTCGCCCGGCGCCGGCTGCAGGAACGTCCCCTCCCAGCGGGCCGGCCCGCTGATCTTCTGGTAGATCTCCGCCAGCCGTGCGTCTTCATCCGCGCGCACCTGGGGATCGAGCAGCGGCTCGAGGTCGGCCGGCAGGTCCAGGTGCTCGGACGGGTACTCGGTCCGCACCAGGTCATACGTCTGTGCCAGCTTAGCGATGTTGCCCACCGGGTCGCTCGCACTCAGGCTGATATGGACCGTGCGCTCGGGCGTGTCGGGCGAGAACCCCACCACCGCCCAGCGGAAGGCCGACCCGGGCTGGATGGCCAGCGGCCGCCCATCGACATCGCCCGAGAGGTCGGCGTCCTGGTCGGTGTAGATCCGCAGTACCAGCGTGTGGCCCTCTGTCGGCGCGGCGGGCTGTAGCTCGAGCCGAAGCGCCGGCGGAGTATTGTCCGTCTGCAGCGTTGTCTCGGCGCTGGCCGTGTTCCGGTGCAGGGAGTGGTCGCGCACAACCACTCGGACGCGCTGCTCGCCGTCGGGCAGCGCCTGCGTGTCGAGGTGCAGCACCATGCCGGGCGGAATCGGGGTATCGTTCACCGTTGCCTGGACAACGTCCACCAGGTCGGGGTCGGGCACGATCACCTGGACATCGACGGGGCCGCGGACCACACCCTCCGGGCCGCGGAGCGCGACCTCGGGCGGGGTGGTGTTCGTCGCCCACCAGAGCGCGTAGCCAACCGGGCTCCAGCCGAGGACCGGCGGACCGACGAGGGCGACAAGCACAACGAGGGCGACCAGAACCAGGAAGAACCGAACCATACCCGCGGGCGTCGCTAGGCCGAGGGCTCGGCGGCCGCCTCATCCTCCAGTCCGATGCCCCAGAGGCGCTCGAGGTCGTGGCGCGAGTAGCACTCGAACGCCATCAGCGTCAGGGTGCGCTCGATGCCGGGGATGCGTGCCAGCTTCACCGGCACCACCTCGGCCATCTGCTCGTAGGCGCGCACCCGGACAATCGCCACCAGGTCCCACGCGCCGGCGACGGAGTAGACTTCCTTCACCTCGTCGAGCTCCAGCAGTGCCTCGGCGGTCTCGGCGTGCCGGCGCCGCTCGGTGTTGATGAGCACAATCGCGGTAACCATGGGGCTCTCCCGGAGCCAGGATTGTAGCAGAGCCGCAGAGCCCGAGCGGCCCATCGGATCGCCATGCGCCTGGTACGATACTCGGCAGAGGTACGCCTGTGGCAGCGGCGCCCGAGCTCCCCGACCCAGATGACACCACCGATGCGCTCGCCCAAGCGTATCGCCAGGCAGAGGCGTACGCCCAGGAGCTCCACCGGCTGTACCGTGAGCATCGCGCCACTCGGGCGGAACTGGAGGCCAGGATTCGCGAGGTCGAGCACTACCAGCAGCAGTTGCTCGCCTACGCCCGCGACCTGGCCGCAGTGTATCAGCGCCTGGAAGGGACATACCTGGCAACGCTAGAGGCGCTCGCCCGGGCCGTGGAGAGCCGGGACTACGAGACCGGCGGGCACTCGCAACGCGTGGTGCACTACGCCGTGCGCACCGGCCAGCAGTTCGGGCTCAAGCCAGCGGAGCTGAAGACCCTGCGCTACGGGGCGCTGCTGCACGACATGGGCAAGATCGCGATCCCCGATGCGGTGCTGCTCAAGCCGGGCCGGCTGGATGCGCGGGAGTGGGAGATCATGCGGCGCCATCCCGAGATCGGGTACTGGTTTCTTCAGGACATCGAGTTCCTGGCCGGCGCGCTCCCGATCGTCCGCTACCACCATGAGCGCTTCGACGGCCGCGGCTATCCGGCCGGATTAGCCGGCGAGGCGATTCCGCTCGGCGCGCGGATCTTCAGCGTTGCCGATGCCTTCGACGCCATGACGGCGGACCGGCCATATCGCCAGGGCCTGCCCGTGGAGGTAGCACTGGAAGAGATCCGACGGGGGAGTGGCAGCCAGTTCGACCCGCAGATCGTCGAGGCGTTCCTGGCCATGATCGAACAGGCGCAGGAAATCCGCGCGGGGCGCTCGTCCGTAGAATTGGACGACGGGTGAAAGCTCGTCTCCAGACAGATGGGCAGTATACTGATTGCGTGCGACCAACACTCGACCATCCCGTGTCGCGCGGAGTCCGCACTGCCAGTCGACTACTCGCGGTTCGACGACGAGGATCTGGTTGAGCTGATCGCGCACCAGGACGTCGCGGCGCTGGATGCGCTCTACAGCCGCCACGCCCGGGCGAGCTTCGCCCTGGCGCTCAAGATGCTTGGCGACCGTGAGCTGGCCGAAGAGGTGGTTCAGGAGGCGTTCCTCAAGCTCTGGCGCCGGCCCGAGGCGTTCGTCCGCCAGCGGGGCCGGCTGCTCCCCTGGCTGCTCGGGGTAACGCATAACCGGGCGGTGGACTTGCTCCGCCACCGGCAGATCGAGGCGCGGCACCACGTCGCCAGCGATCCGGGCGAGGTAACCGACGGGTCGGTGAGCGTGAATCCCGAGGCCTATGCCTGGAGCAGCTTCCGGGCGGAGGCGGTGGCGCGGGCACTGGCGAGCCTGCCGGTGGCGCAGCGCCAGGCACTGGAGCTGGCCTATTTTCGGGGCCTCACCCAGAGCGAGATCGCCGCGGTGCTGAACGAACCGTTGGGAACGGTCAAGACGCGGATCCGGCTGGCGCTCCAGAAGCTGCGCAGCTCCCTGGAAATGCAGGCGCTGCGCACCGAAGCGGAAGAAGTATGAGCGGCCCACATCCGTACGATGAGCTGGCTGCCCATAGCCTGGATGCGCTCGACGAGCCGCGGCGCGCGGCGGTGCAGACCCACGTCGAGGAGTGCGCCGAGTGTGCCGTGCTCCACGCCGCGTACCTGGAGATCGCCGCGGTGCTCGCGGAGACGGCCCCACCGGCCGAGCCGTCGCCGGGGCTCCGCCAGCGTCTCCTCCGGGAGGCCCAGCGTTCCTTCACCGCCCGGCAGCCTTCCGCTGAGCTGCCCAGGGAGCCCGCCCCGCGCCGGGGCACCCGGCGCTGGCCGTTCGCCTGGAGCATACCAAGGAGCGTCCTCGCCGCCGGCCTCGCCCTGGCGATCCTGGGCTGGGGCGTGTCGTTACAGCTCCAGGTCAACGCGCTCAGCGCCCAGAACGCCGAGCTGAGCGCGCGGGCGGAGCGCTACGAACGGGTGCTGGACGTACTCTCCTCGCCGCGCTTCGAGAGCACGTCGCTCAATCCCGACGCGGCTCCCAACGCCTGGGGGCGGGTGTACTTCGACGCCGACAGCGGCCAGGGCATGGTGATGGTTGGGAATCTGCCGCCGCCGCCACCCGATGCCGTGTACCAGATCTGGCTCATCCGCGATGGGCAGCGGATCAGCCTGGGGACATTCCGCACAGACGTCGACGGCAACGGCTACGTGCTGATCCAGGCGAATGAACCGGTCAGCCATTACGAAGCGATCGGCATCACCCGCGAGCCCGGCCCGGGCAGCCCCGCGCCCACCGGCCCGCGCCTGCTCCGTGGCAGCCTGCACCAGCAGGTATAGCCCGGCAGCGCCGCTGCTCCCAACTTCGGGCTGGCCCGGCGGCGCCGGGCGGTTCTGCGCCTCCAGCCGTTCGTTTCCGCGACGGTCCCGCAGAGGTGGCCGCGCGGCGCCCGAAGCTGGTACGTATCCTGCATCGCCCGGCGTGGCTCGCCCTCGGAACAGGCGAGCCATCCAGTCCACAGACACCACCGTGTGGGGTTCGCACCATCGACGTGTCTAGGCACGGCATAGGCGTTTTCCGCTTTGCGCTGCTGTTCGCCACGGGCCTGGCCCTGTTCGTCCTGTACTTCGTCGTCCTCTGGCCGCTGAGCTACCAGCTCAGCGAGGGGCCGTATTTCACCTACGAGTACCTGCGCTCCTCTAGCGCCATCTGGGCGCAGCTCTACCGGCTGTTCGGCTGGCTCCCGTGGCTATCACCCTGGTCCCGGCCAACGCAGGACATCACGGGCGGGCTGTGGCTGATACTGTACAGCGCGCTGTTCGCTCTGTACCTGGCCGGGTTCCTGCTACTGCGCTGGTCTGCCCGGGCGGGTAGCAGCCTGGAGCAGCGGGTGATGCTCTCGACAGTGGTCGCCTTCGCTACGGGGTTTCAGGTGGTCCTGTTCCTGATGCCCGGGGTGTTCACCACCGACATGTTTTCGTACGTCATCTACGGCCGGATCGCGGGGAGCTATCATGGCAACCCCTTCATCGAGTTCCCGGCGCTGTATGACCGCGAGCAGGTGGTCCAGTGGATCCCGGCGATCTGGCTACGTGCTCCCTCCATGTATGGGCCGCTCTGGGTGGACCTCTCCGCCGCGCTCGATCGGTTCGTCGGGAGCGCCCCCATCGCCACGCAGGTGCTCGCCTATCGCGCGGTCGCCAACGTCGCGCAGGCGATCAACGTGGGCCTGTTCACCCTCATCGTGGGCCGGTTCGGCATCCGCGTGGCGCTGCCGTCGGTGCTGCTGTTCGCCTGGAATCCGCTACTGCTGTTCGAGTTCGCGGGCAGCGGCCACAACGACGTGCTGATGCTCACCTTCGTGCTCCTGGCTGTCGCCCTGTGTGTGCGCCGCTGGATGCCGGCCGCCATCGTCGCCCTGGCGCTGTCGGCAATGGTCAAGTACGTTACGGTGCTCGCGTTGCCGCTCTTCCTCGTCTACTGGGCCAGGCGGCAGCAGGGGCTGGCGCGGCAGGTCGCGGCGCTGATTGGTGGCGGGCTCCTCTTCGCTGCGGTGATCGCGGCGCTGTACGCTCCCTGGTACGTCGGCCCGGAGACGTTCGGCCCGCTGCTGGGCTGGACGAAAGAGCCCCACTATGCCAACTCGCCGACGGACATGCTGGCGAACGACCTGGCACGGCTGATCGATCCGGGCGGCCAGCGTCCCCAGGCGGCGCTGGAAGAAACCCGCCAGGCGTTCAAGTGGCTCTCGCTGCTGGTCCTCGGAGCCTACTGTACCTGGGAAGCGCTGCGGGTGCGGACGCTTCGCCAGGTGCTGGCCGGTTCGGCACGGGTGCTGCTCGTCTTTCTGCTCGTGGTTGACCCGTGGGTGCTGCCCTGGTATTTCTCCTGGCCGCTCACCTTCGGGCTGCTGGCGGGGTGGGAGACGGCCACCGCCCGGGTGGCGTTTCTGTTCAGTCTCACCGCCCCGGCCGTGATGCACTTCACCTCGATCTGGGGGACTGTGCCGGCCAACACCCTCAATGCGATCTACCTGGCGCCACTGCTGCTCCCCGTGCTCCCGCGCCTGTTCACACCGGTTGGCCCCGCTGCCAGCGCCGGCTGGGTCGCTCCGTTGGAGCAGGGCGCGGAGGTCGAGCCCACCGCGGCGCGCGCCGCTTGAAGCAGGGACTTTCGGCCCTTTCCCGGCACGCCGCCAAATGTGAACAATGCTCGGAGTCGCGGCCGATCCTTTGCTGGCCGGCGGAACACACCCTACAATGCCGCGATTGGGCAGCCGTGGCGCTGGCTGCTCCACAGAGGATCTCCTTGCAAGAATCACAGCTCCTTGGTGGTGGCGCGGAATCAGCCTACTGGCGGGAACGCTACGCGGCGGAGCGGGCGCGAGTGCGCGAGCTGGAGATCCAGATTGGCGAGCTCGAGCAGTCGCGTAATCAGTTGCAGAGCTACGCGGAGGATCTTCGTCGGACCTACACCGAGCTGCGCTGGTGGCTGGGGAGCCTCAACGCCCTGCATGAGGCGAGCACCACGATCAGCGCTGCGCTCGACGAAGAGCTGGTGCTCAAGCGGGTCCTCGAGTCGCTGGCGCGCCTAGTGCCGCATACGAGCGCGCAGGTGTACCTGGCCAGCGACGCGGGCGAGGTGCACTGCCGGGCGCTGTTCGGCGGACCGACCTCGGCCGTAGCCCTGGATAGCCGCCGCTGGCATGAGAGCGAGCTGGGACGGCGGCTGGCAGAAGTCTTCGAGCGCTCGACTGCCGGCGCGGAGGCGGTTACGCTGCTCGAGTGCGCGGTGCTGATCGCGCCGCTGCGCGCTCGCGGCCGCTCGACCGGGCTGATGGTGCTGCTCCGCTCAGCGGAAGAGCCGTTCACCCAGGAGGAGCGGCGGCTGGTGGAGCTGGTCTCGGCGGTCTCCGCGGTGGCGCTGGAGAACGCTCGCCTCTATCAAGAGACGCAGCGGCTGGCGACGGTCGATCCGCTCACGGACCTGTACAATTATCGCTACTTTCACCAGCAGCTCGCGCAGGAGATCGCGCGCGCCAAGCGCCTCGGCTATCCACTGGGCGTGCTCATGGCTGACCTCGACCACTTCAAGCAGGTCAACGACCAGCATGGCCATCCCAAGGCGGACGAGGTGCTCAGGGAAGTGGCGCGCGTGGCGAGCGCCCAGCTCCGGAGCACCGACGTGCTCGCCCGCCTGGGCGGCGAGGAATTCGGTGTCATCCTGCCAAACGCCGGTCCGGCGGCGGTCGCGGTGGTGGGGCAGAAGCTCTGCAACGCGGTGGCCCAGGCACGTGTTCCCGATGCGAAGCGCACCGGGTGGGTGCAGGTGACGATGAGTATCGGCGGCGTTTCGCTACCGGCCGAGCAGGCCGAGGCACGGCTCCTGGTCGACCTCGCGGATCAGGCGCTCTTCCGCGCCAAGCAGGCTGGGCGGAACCGGGTGGTGATCGAGCGCGGAGAGGACGTATAGGGATGGACAAACGCACCGTCTTACTGGCCGACGATGATCCGGGGCTGCGGCACCTGGTCGAGGCGACGCTCGGGAGCGAAGCGTTCCGACTTCTGCACGCCGCCGATGGCGAGGAGACACTCACCATTGCGCAGCGCGAGGTTCCGGACTTGATCCTCCTGGACGTGAACATGCCGAAGCGCAATGGGCTCGATGTCTGTCGTATCCTGAAGAACCAGGCGGAGACGGCCTCGATCCGGGTCGTCATGCTCACCGCGAGCAGCAGCGAGGCGGACAAGGCGCGTGGCCGTGCCGTCGGCGCCGACGACTACTTCATCAAGCCGTTCAGCCCGGTGGCGCTGCTCAACAAGGTCTACGAGCTGCTGGGCTAACGGCGTCCGGCGCGGCACGCCCGCCCCCTGGGAGCGCTGGTAGCCCTGCCGCGCTCGAAACGCCTACCACGCCGCGGTACACGCGCCGCGCCGCCGATACCGCCGTGACCGACACGCTGCTCTTTCTCATCTCCCCGCCCGTCCTGCTGGCGCTCGTCGTCTGGAACTTTGCGGTGCTGTCGGCGGTGCAGCTCACCGTGCGGCTGATCGGGGCCTACTCGCCGCTCGCCACCGCGATCTCGGCCATCCTGCTCACCGCGGCCAGCCTGCCGATCACCGCGCTGTACCTGCTGCTGGTCGAGTTCACACTGAGCCCGGGGGCCATGGCCGGGGCGCGGGCGCGAGGGCTGGCCGCGTTTCAGGCCCTGGTCTTCCAGCAGCGGCTGCTCTGGTTCCCGCTGGCGATCGTCCTGACCGCCGTGGTCGGCTTCGTCATCATCCGCGCCACGCTCCGCTTCAAGCGCACCCGCAGCGCCGTGGTCGCCGCGATCGGGATCGGGCTGCTGTCCGCGCCCTGGGTGGCGTTCCTGCACCTGCCCTCCTGAAGCGCGTACTACGCGCCAAAGGCGCCCTCCAGCTTCTGGAGCGTGCCCGCGTCCGGCGCGATCAGGATCAGCACCTCCTGTCCGGTGTGCTCGACGGAGACGGCGTACTCGGGGGCGAGCACCTGGTGGTGCGCGGGGTCCGGGTCACTTGTCTGGGCTGCGGGGCCGAAGCGTACTCCGAGTGACTGCACGTAGGCGTCGTAGAACTCCTGGGCGTCGTTGGCGGTGTCCCACGCTGTCCGCAGCGCCAGCGCGGTGTGGGGGCCGTCGCTCAACACGGAGAAGCGGTCGCCGCCCCAGCCGGCCGCGGCCCGCTCGGCAACGTCCTGGGCAAGGAACTGGCGCAGCAGCACCCGCAGCTCGAACTCGCCCATCACGTTGGAGGCCAGCTCTTTCCAGGCGCCGCCGAGACTCGGCGCCAGCGCCGGCAGGGCCACCGGGACTGGCGGCTCGTGCGCGGCATACTTGTCCGGGTGCAGTACCTGCTCGGTGGACGCGGGCGGGTCGCGGAATGCGCCATCCACCGCCTGGTATCCGCCCGAGCGGTGGAGCTGGGCGACGAACTGGTAGCCGCTGGTGTAGGGGAACAGCAGGTCCTCGCGCAGGATGCGCGGCGCCTGGGCCAGGCCGGTGTCCGAGCTGCTCCCCTGGCCAAGCGTCTGCTGCTCCTGTTTGGAGAGCGCCTCCCGGGCCCACAGGCCCATGGTCAGCACCGCGTCGCCCTCGATCACCCCGTGCACGGCCAGGCTGCGGTCCAGGTTGTCCGGATGGTTCGGGGCGATCTTGTTCAGGTCGAAGTGCTGGTCCTGGAGCGCGTGGGTGAACTCGTGGGCGAAGGTCACCTCGTCGTCCGGGGACAGCGGGGCGTGGTTGCCGATCAGGTACATCCGCTTGGTGTCGGGGTCGTACAGCCCGATCACCTGCTGCGAGTACAGATCCAGCAACTGCTTGGTCAGGTCGTCGCTCGGCTTGAGCAGCCCCAGCGCCTGGTAGCGGCGCTGGTCGGCCTCCCGCTCCTCGGGCGGGTAGTCCTTCTCGAACGACTGCGCCAGGAACTGCCGCAGCCCGTCGCGGTCCAGGAACGACAGCGGGACGTCTGCTAGCGGGGCGAGGCCGCGGATCTGCTCGACCTTGGTTTCGATCGCCACCAGCGTCGCGCGCTCCTCGGGCGACGGGGTGGCCGCGGCTGCGGCAGCGGCGGGTGTCGGGGCCGGCGTCGCGGTGGCCGCCGCCGTGGAGGCGGCGGCGGGCGTGGGAGACGCCGCGAGCTGGCGACGCAGGTCCTCCAGCTCGTGCTGGCGGTTGTCCGCCTGGCGTTGCGCCTCGTCGCGCTCCTGGCTCAGCCGGCTAGAGGTCTGCTCGGCGAGCGTGGCCCGGAACTGCGTGGTGCTGTAGGCAGCGGCAAGAACGACGTTGCCCAGGAGGGAGAGCGCCAGGACGGCGACGAGCAGCCAGAAGAGCGCGGGTCGTACAAGCATGCCGGGGGAGGATACGGCCACGGGCGGCGCGGGGCAAATTTCGCGCCCCCGGCTCTACTCGGAACGGCGCCACAGGCGCTGGATCGCGCGGCCGGCGAGCGCCATGGGCCAGCCGGCGAACAGTGCCGCCAGCGCGACCGCGGCGAGCAGGCTGGTGGCGGCGCCGACCCAGAGACTGAGCGGAGCGAAGCGCAGCTCCACGACGTGCTCCCCGGCCGGGAGCGGGACGGCCAGAAACAGGTAGTCCGCCAGGTACACTGGGGCGCTCCGGCCGTCCACCGTCGCGGTCCAGCCGCGGTGGTAGCTCTCCGTCACCACCAGGTAGCCCGGGGCCTCCAGCGCCGCGTGCACCTCCATGCTGTCGCTGCCCAGACGCCGGACAATGGCCGGAGCGAAGCTGGCCGCCTGGATCGGCTCGGCGGGCGGCGGCGGGCCCTCCTCCAGCACGACGTCGCGCTGCGGGTCGAACTCCGGCCCGGCCATCCGCTCCAGCGCCGTCGGCTCCTGGCGGGTGGCGCGATAGAGCGGGTGGCCGACGACGAACGCACGGGGAAAGGCGCGCGGATTCGCTAGCACCTCCGCGCCATCGAGCGTGCTGACCGGCTGGAAACGGCCGGGTGGCTGGTGGGCAACCGCCTGGGCCAGGGCGCTCTGGGGCTCGCCGGCGGGCGGAGCCTGGACGACGAGCCGGTCCACGCCCCACAGGTCGAGCAGCGTGTCCAGGCGCGCAGTGGCGGCGAGCCAGTAGTCGAAGTGGCGCTGCGTCTCCAGCGAGGCGTAGCCGCTGACGTCCTCCACGTCCAGCACCACCAGCCGGTCCGGCCGCGTCGCCAGCGCCTGGGGGTCGGTGAGCACCCGGTGCGCGGCGCTTGGCCCGAGCGCCGCACCGAAGCTGGCGGGCGGATCGAGCGCCGCGAGGGGCGCCTGGGGGTGCAGGTCGTAGGCGAACAGCAGCAGGTCGCCGAGGACGAGGCCGCTGGCGAGCCAGGGCCAGAGGCCGGGACGGTCGAGCCGCGGCCGGCCGAGCAGCAGCGCCCCGGTGGCGACCAGGAGCAGGACGCCCAGGTCGGTCTTGGGGTTGGCCGGGCTGGTGGCCCAGGCGAGACCAGCCACCACCTGCTCGGCAGTCAGGTCGGGCCGCTCGTGGCGCTGCGCCACGTAGTGCTCCTGGGCCAGGGACAGGATCTGCTCAGGGTTGAGTGCCCCGAGCAGGTGCAGGCCCAGCAGCAGGATCCCGAGCGCCAGGGCGAGCCCCAGCGCCACCCGGCCGGCCAGGCCGACCAGGCGGGGCGCGGTGCCCCGCGCGACCGCGTCGACACCATAGCCGGCCAGCACCCCCATCGCCAGCACGAACAGCTCCAGGTAGCGCCCCGGGGCACGCAAGCCCGAGTAGCCCGGCACCTGCCATAGCAGCGCGTGCAGGTTCACCGGGGCGCGGTCCGCCAGAGCCACTAGCAGCGCGGCAACGGCGAGCAGCGCGAAGAACAGTGCCGCCCGCCGGCGGGCGAGCAGCGTGCCCAGCAGCGCCAGCGCGAGCGTGGGAACCCCCACGTACAGCTCCGTCTCCCACCAGCCCCAGAGCGTCCACCAGACGCCGTCGGCGGCACGGAAGAAGTAGGGAAAGACGAGCTCCACGAGCTGCTCGGGCGAGAGCGCGAACGCGGTGGCGAAGTCGTACTTCAGCCCACCGGCCCGGAACGACATCCGGCTCAGCTCGAACAACGGCACCCACTGCGCGCCCGCCAACCCGAGTCCGAGCCCGACGATCGCCCCGAGCAGCGCGAGCTGCTCGGCCAGCCGGCGCGCCAGCGCGCGCGGGGCAGTGAGGACGACTCCTGTGGGCGGCACGACGGCGTGGAACAGCAGCAGCCCGGCCAGCGCGAGCAGCGCGAGCAGGACCGGCTGGACGTGGACCGCCAGCGCCGACAGGCCGAGCACGACCGCCGCCGCGGTGGCGAGGCGCCAGCGGCGCCGGCCCTCGGCGCGGCAGGCGAGCTCCGCGAACGCCAGCAGCAGCGGGAGCCAGGCCGCGGTTCTGACGACGTTCTCGTGGTGCATCTGCGTCGCGTTGAAGCTGCCGAACGCCCAGACCGCGCCACAGGCGAGGCTTCCCGCCCGGCTCTGCCCGAGCGCCCGGCCGAGCGCGAAGGCGCCAGCCGCGGCCAGCGCCGTGTGCCCGATCCGCAGCGCGATCAGCGCTTCGGCGGGGCTGAGCAGGCCGAGCGCCAGGAGCTGTGGCGGGTACAGCATCCCGACCTCGCCATCGGCCAGGATCGGGTAGCCGCCGAAGACGTTTGGGAGCCAGCGCGGCAGGTGGCCCTGGGCCAGCTCGGCGGAGAACCAGCGGGCCAGCGGGTAGTAGAAGATGGTGGTGTCGTCTTCGTAAAAGACGCTACCGGCGAGCACCGCGTCGCGATAGAGCAGCAGCGCCGCGGCGGCCAGCGCTGCCAGCGGGAGCAGCTCACGCAGGAATGCGCCAGCGGCGGGCAGCCGGGGGAGCGGGCGTGCGGGAAGCCCGAAGGCCGCCCGCCCCGCGCGGGGCAGGCTCACACCGCGGCGAGGCCAGCGGCGCGCACCGCCGCCGCCACCTGCTCGATCTGCGGCCGCTCCAGCTCGGGGAACATCGGCAGCGAGACAATCTCCTGGGCGAGCTGCTCGGTGACGGGGAGCGAGCCGGGACCGCGCCCGAAGGGCGCGTAGGGCGGCTGCAGGTGCGCCGGGGTCGGATAGTGAATCCCGCTGCCAACTCCCTGGCGGCTGAGCGCGGCGCGCAGCGCATCACGGGCGGGCGTCCGCGCCACGTAGAGGTGGTACACGTGCTCGGCCCAGGGCATCTCACCGGGCAGCTCCAGGGGCAGGCCGCGGAGCAGCTCGCGGTACCAGGCGGCCCGTTCGCGCCGCGCCCGGTTCCAGCACTCCAGGTGGGGCAGCTTGGCACGAAGCACCGCCGCCTGGAGCTCGTCCAGCCGCGATGCGGTGGCCAGCAGCTCGCTCTGGTACTGCTGCCGCCAGCCGTAGTTGCGCAGCAGCCGCGCCCGCTCGGCGATGGCGGCATCCGAGGTGAGCACCAGGCCGGCGTCGCCGAGCGCGCCGAGGTTCTTGGTGGGGTAGAACGAAAAGGCCGCGGCGTGGCCGAGCGTCCCCACCAGCCGCCCTTTATAGCGCGCACCGTGCGCCTGGGCGCAATCCTCGAGCACGAGCAGCCCGTGCTGGCGGGCGAGCGCGAGCAGCGGGTCCATATCCGCCGGGTGGCCGTACAGGTGGACCACCAGCAGCGCTCGGGTGCGCGCGGTGATCGCCGTCGCCGCCTGGTCGGGGTCCAGGGTATGAGTCGTGGGGGTGACGTCGGCGAAGACCGGCCGGGCGCCAACAGCGACGATCGCCGCCACGGGCGGGATGCCGGCGTTGGCAACGGTGATCACCTCGTCGCCCGGCTGAACGCCGAGCGCCAGCAGCGCGATCCGCAGCGCGTCCGTCCCGCTCCCCACGCCGACGCCATGGGCCGCGCCACACCAGGCGGCAAACTCCCGCTCGAACGCCTCGCCCTGCTGGCCCAGGATGTACCAGCCGGAGTCGAGCACCCGCGCCAGGGCGGCGTCCAGCTCGGCGCGCATGGCGCGGGTGCTGGGGCCGAGATCGTTGAATGGAACGCGCACGTCAGGCCGTTCCCGCCGCGGCGGGCCAGTAGTGGTCACGGTGAGCGCGATAGAACTCGAGTGTGCGGGTGAGTCCCTCGCGCAGGTCCACCTTCGGAGTCCAGCCGGTCGCCCGGCGCAGCCGGGTGTCGTCGTTGTAGACGCTGCCGACGTCGATCGCCTTCTTCTCCGGTGGGAACGGCACCAGCTCGATGCCGCCACGCCCGGCGAGCTCCACCAGCAGCCGGGCCACGTTGTACAGGCTGGCCGGGCCGATCCCGCCCACGTTGAACACGTCGCCAACCACGGCGTCGGTAACCCCGGCGAGCAGGAAGGCGTCCACCGCGTCGTCGACGAAGGTGAAGTCGCGCAGTTGTGTGCCATCGCCAAAGATGCGGATCGTCTCGCCGTCCAGAGCCTGGCGGATGAACCAGCCCAGGAACGTCTGGCGATCGGTCCGCACCAGCATCCCGGGCCCGTAGGTGTTGGTCAGGCGGAGCGCGGTGGTCCGGATCCCGTACACCCGGTAGTACAGCAGGTGGTACTGCTCAGCGGCCAGCTTGTGAATGCCGTTGACGTCCGTCGGGCGCAGTGGGTGCCGCTCATCCACGGGCACGTAGTCCGGTCGGCCGTACACCTGGCGGGTGCTGGCGAAGACGATCCGCGCCCGCGGGTTCACCGCCCGGCAGGCTTCCAGCAGCGTCAGGTGGGCCCGGCAGTTGAGCTCCAGGTCGGTGAGCGGGTCGCGCATGCTGTCCAGATGGCTCACCTGGCCCGCCAGGTTGAAGATCACGTGCTGGTCGGCTACCAGCTCGCGCAGCGCCTCGGCGTCGCGCTGGTCGGCCGGGACGAAGCGCATCTGGTCGCGGATGCCCTCGAGGTTGAACGGGTTCGCGCCCGACCCCGGCTGCGACGAGTCGATCCCCGTCACCTCCGCCCCGAGCTGCACCAGCCGCCGGGCGATCTGAGAGCCGATGAAGCCGAGCGCCCCGGTGACCAGGACGTGTGCCCCGCGGTAGCGTTCCACCCCGCGTCCCCCGCCGTTACTCTCGCGTCGCAGTGGGCTCGGCGGCCGGGGCGGGAGTGGCGGCTGGCCTGGGCCGACGCCCCTCGCCCTTCACCACCAGCCGCCACCACAGCCCGAACAGGGCGATTCCCACCGCGCTGACGCGGCGGACGTTGAAGAACTGCGACTTGCCGTAGGCGCGGTGGTAATGGTGGACCGGTACCTCGACGATCCGGCCGCCAGCGTCCTGGATCCGCTTCATCAGCTCGACGCAGATCACCCCGCTGTTCTGGGTCAGCTCGATCCGGTCCAGGATGCTGTGGCGGATCAGCCGGAAGTCACAATCCACGTCCCGCAGTCGCAGCCCGAAGGCGAGCTTCACCATCCAGTGGTACAGCCGGCCGATGACGATACGGGGCAGCGGGTCGTGGCGCTGGATCTTGTAGCCCTGCACCATGTCTACATCGTCACGGAGCGCGGCAAGCAGCACCCGCAGCTCGCGCGGGTCGTACTGCGCGTCGCCGTCGGTGTAAAACACCAGCTCCTTGCTGGCGGTGGCGAAGCCGCTGCGCAGGGCGCCGCCATAGCCGCGGTTCTTGACATGGGTAACGACCTTCAGCCGCGGGTAGCGGGTTTGGAGCTCGGCCAGGATCTCGCCGACGTGGTCCGGGCTGCCGTCGTTGACGACGATCACCTCGTAGTCGTCGGTCAGCTCGCGCAGCGTCATGTCGGCGACGACAACCATGCTCGCGATGGTGCCGGCGTCGTTGTAGGCAGGGAAAAAGGCGCTGATCGAGGGCCGCATGCGGACTCCGCGGCGAGGCTGCGTTACCGTAGCAGGCAGGGTCCGAGGCGATCAACCCGCGCGCTCGCCGCTCTCCCTGAAGGGGCCGTTCGGCAGGTGGGTTAGGGCCCCGCGGACTCCCGCGCGTCAGCGCTCGACAGTGGCGGTGGGCGGCGCGCCCTCCCAGCCGATCCACGCCTCGCCGTTTGCCCAGACCTCCTTCTTCCAGATCGGCACGATCTGCTTCAGGCGGTCGATGGCGTACTGGCAGGCGGCGAACGCCTCCCGCCGGTGCGGCGACGACACCGCGATGCCCACCGATGCCTCGCCGATCGCCAGCACCCCGGTGCGGTGCACCATCGCCACGCGAGTTACTCCCCACTTCACCCGCATCTCGTCTGCGATCTCGCGCATCTTGCGGACGGCCATCGCCGGGTAGGCCTCGTACTCCAGATGCACCACTTCCTTGCCGCGCGTCCAGCGGCGGGCCACGCCCAGGAAGGTGCAGACCGCGCCATCGGCGTCGGTGCGGACGAACTCGGCCAGGCGGCCGATCTCGATCGGCGTCTCGACGATCTCGATCCAGTCGACCGGCGCCTCCTCGCCACCGCTGACCGGCGGGATGATCGCTACGTCGTCCCCCGGGTGCAGCCGGTACTCCGGGCCGACGTACTCGAGGTTCACCGCCACCAGGGACTGCTCCAGCGCCTCGCCCAGCCGCGGATAGGCGCCTCGTAGCGCTGCCAGCAGCGCCCCAACGCGCGCGCCGTCAGGCAGACTCAGGCGCACCTCGCGGCTCCCAGCCGCCTCCCGCAGCGCGGCGAACAGCTTGACCCGTAGCTCCACGCGAGAGGGGATAACACAGCCCGGCAGGCGCTGCAAGTCTGGCGGCTGGCACTTGACAGAAGGGAGATCAGCCAGGCGGAGCGCGTGCTATAGTCGGGCCACGCATGACACGTTCCCATGCTGGAGGGATTCGGTGCAGGTAGCGGTAGAGCGCGCGTCGGTCACGGCGCTGCGAACGCCGATGGTGGTTCTCGGATTGCTGGAGGGGGTGACCGCGCCAACGGGCGCGCTGGGCGCGGTCGATCAGGCGCTGGGCGGGCTGGTGTCGCGGCTGATCGCGAGCGGCGAGGTGCGCGGCGAGCTCGGTCGGGCGAGCGTGATTCACAACCAGAACCCCGGCGGGCAGCTTGGCGCCGAGCGGGTGCTGGTGGTCGGGCTCGGGCCACGCGAGGAGCTGGACCTGGAGGCGGTGCGGGTGGCGTCCGGCACTGCCGCGCGCCAGGCGCTCGACCTGCGCCTGGACAGCTTCGCCACGGTGGTGCATGGCGCGGGTGCGGGGGGGCTGGACCCGGCCGAGGCGGCGCGGGCGCTGGTGGAGGCGGCGCAGCTCGCGCTGTACCGCTACACCGAGTTCAAGAGCAGCCCTCAGCCGGGCAACGTCGAGCGAATGGTGATCGTCGAGCAGGACGCGGAGCGGGCGGCGGCACTCGAGCCGGTGGTGCGAGGGGCCACGGTGACGGCGGAGGCGGTAAATCGCACTCGCGAGCTGTCCGATGGCCCGCCGAACCTGGTGACCCCGACCTACCTGGGGGAGCAGGCGCAGGCGCTGGCGGACCGCTACGGGCTGGAGTGTCGGGTGTACGGCAAGCAGGACCTGGAGCGGATGGGGATGAACGCCATCCTGGCGGTCAACGCTGGCAGCGCCCGCCCGCCGGTGCTGGTGGACATCCGCTACAAGGGGCCGAACGCCAGAAAGACGCTTGCCTATGTGGGCAAGGGGATCACCTTCGACTCCGGCGGGATCTCCATCAAGCCGGCGGAGATGATGCACTACATGCGGCACGATATGTCCGGCGCCGCCGCGGTGCTCGGCTTCATCCAGGTCGCGGCCGAGAAGCGACTGCCGCTCAACGTCATTGGCATCTTCGCCGCCACGGAGAATATGCCCAGTGGCTCGGCCTACAAGCCGGGCGACATCATCAAGACCTACAGCGGCAAGACTGTGGAGATTACTAACACCGACGCTGAGGGGCGAGTGATTCTCTCCGACGCGCTCGCCTACGCGGCGGAGCAGAACCCGGACCTTATCATCGACATCGCGACGCTCACCGGCGCCTGCTCGATTGCGCTCGGCGACTACGCGACTGGGATGATGACTAACGACGATCGAGTGGCGGCGCTGCTGGAGCAGGCTGGGGTCGCCTCGGGCGAGCTAGTCTGGCGGATGCCGCTCTGGAAGGTCTACTTCAAGCAGATGGACAGCACGCTGGCGGACATGAAGAACGCCGCCCATGGCCGGCGGGGGGGGATGCTTACCGCGGCGCAGTTCCTGCTCCAGTTCGTCGGCGGCAAGCCCTGGGTCCACCTGGATATCGCCCCTACCGCCTACACCGATGAGCAGCAGAAATACATCCCGCCCTACCAGCCGCGCTATGGCGCCACCGGTGTCGGGGTACGGCTGCTGGAGCAGTTCGCCGAGCGCTGGATGCGGGAGTAGCCGCCATGGGGTGTGAGCAGCCCGGCAGGCCGGCTGCGTAGAATCCCGAGCATCTGATCTTCGCCGGGCGGAGCGAGAAGGCTCCGCCCGGCGAGCCCGTGCCGAGCCGACTCTGGACCTTTCGCCGCGACTGCTGCTGTATGGCCTGGCGCTCGGGCTGGCGCTCGTCACGCTCGGGCTGGCGGTCATTGCCTGGCGGCACCTCGTCGGCCCCACCGCGGCCGGCTCGCCACTGCGCGTCGCCAAGAACTCCCTGTTCCCGCTCGCCAGCAACCTGCTCACTCGCCTGCTCGACCTCGCCTTCGCTGTCGTCCTGCTCAAGGCGCTTGGGCCGGATGGTGTGGGCCAGTTCACCGTCGCGGTGGTGCTGGTCGGCTACTTCGACATCGTCATCAACTTCGGGCTCGGGACGCTGGTTACGCGCGACGTTGCCCGCTCGCCCGCCGAGGCCGGCCACTACTTCTGGAACAGCCTCGCGCTCCGGCTTGGCCTGTGGAGCGCCTCGCTGCCGATCCTGCTGCTCATCGTCGGCCCGCTGGCGCCGATCCTGGGGGTGACGCCCGGCATCGCCGCGGCGCTGGCGATCTTCGTCGTCGCGCTCCTGCCCGGGCAGGTCTCTGCCTCCGCCAGCGCCCTGCTGAACGCCTTCGAGCGGATGGAGATACCAGCGGCGGTGCAGATCCTGACCAACGCGCTCCGAGTCGGGCTGGGGCTGGGGGTCATCCTGAGCGGCGGCGGCTTCGTCCAGCTCGCCTGGGTGTCGCTGGTCGTCAACCTCGCCACCATGGCTGTCCTGGCGGCGCTCGCCTGGCGGCTGCTCGGGCGGCCGGCCTGGTCCTGGCGGCCGGGTTTCGGCCGCTACCTGCTGCGCGAGTCCTACCCGCTGATGCTCAACAATCTCCTCAACAGCGTGTTCTTCCGCATCGACGTGGTGGTGCTACAGGCGCTGACTGCGGCGGAGATGGTGGGCTGGTACAGCACCGCGTACCGCTTCATCGACGGGCTGAACGTCATCCCGTCTAGCTTCGTCCTGGCGCTGTTCCCCGTGCTGTCCCGCCAGGCGGGGGATGCCCGGGAACGGCTGGATCGCACGGTTGAGGTGGGGCTCAAGGTGCTGCTCGCCATCGCCCTGCCGATCTGCGTCGGCACCGTCCTGCTGGCGGAGCCGATCATCCGCCTGGTGGCCGATGACCGCTACCTACCCCACGCGGCGATCGCGCTGAGCATCCTGATCTGGTTTCTCCCGCTCAGCTTCACCAACGGGCTGCTGCAGTACGTGCTGATCGCCGTTGGCCGCCAGCGCGCGGTGACGGCTGCCTTCGTGGTCGGGGCGGCGTTCAATCTCGCTGCCAACCTGGCGCTCATCCCGCGCTACGGCTACGTCGCCGCCGCGGTGGTGACGGTGCTGTCGGAGGCGGTCCTGCTCGGGCCGTTCTTATTGGGGCTGCGCGGGAAGGTGCGCGTGCCCCCGGTGGGTACGCTGCTCTGGCGCCCGGCGCTCGCCGCGCTGATTATGGGCGCGGCGCTGTATCCAGTGCGCGGCTTCGGCCTGCCGCTTATCCCGCTGGGGGTGCTGGTGTACGGCGCGGCGCTGCTGCTGCTAGGAGCACTGGGTGAGGAGGAGCGAGCGGTGCTGGCGGCGCTGCGGCGGCGGTGACGCCACCGCAGTGGGGGCGCTATGTGCCCCCACTGCGGACAGTCGGTTAGTAGGTGCCCACCCGGCGAGGCGCGAGGGCGTGCAGGAGCAGCGTCAGGATCACCGCGCCGATGAAGGCGACGACGATGGAGCCCCAGAAGCCGGCGACGCCGCTAAAACCGAGCAGACTCACGATGAAACCGCCGATGACCGCGCCGATGATCCCGACCACGATGTCGCCGACGACCCCGAACCCCTCACCCTCGACGAAGTGGCCGGCCAGAAAGCCAGCGATCAGCCCGACGACCAGCCAGGCGATGATGCCACCAGGCGCGAGAACCATGTCTTCCTCCTCACGGAAGAGGTTGCTTCGCGCATCATTACGCAGAGCGCGTGCCAGCGCTCTGGGGATCGCACGCTGCGGGTTGGCCGCGGCGCGGGGGCCCTACTGGGCGTGGTCGCCGACGGCGCCCCGCAGCGTCTGCACGGCGTGGGCGAGCACGGGCAGCACGATCTCCAGTCCCTCCTGCACCGCCCGGGGGCTGCCGGGAAGGTTGATAATCAGTGTTCGGCCCCGCACTCCGGCCACCTGGCGGGAGAGGACGGCATAGGGGGTCTTGGCCCGGCCGGCGGCCCGCATCGCCTCCGCCAGACCCGGCACCTGGTAGTCGATCACCGCCAGGGTCGCCTGGGGGCTGACATCGCGTGGGGCGAGCCCGGTGCCGCCGGTGGTGAAGACGACGTCCAGGTGCTGCTGGTCGGCCATCTCCGCGAGCGCGGAGGCGATCTGCTCCTGGTCATCGGGAACGATTCGATAGTCGGCGACGCTGGCGCCGCGCGCCGTCATCAGCTCGCGGATCGCCGGGCCGCCGCGGTCCTCCCGCTCGCCGCGAGCGCCTTTGTCGCTGCAGGTCAGGATGCCGACCCGGATGCCGGCCAGGTCCGCTTCAGCCACCGGAGCTCTCGCCAGCGCGGGTGAACTCCCCGCTCTTGCCGCCGATCTTGTGCACGAGCCGCACCCGGTCGATGGTCATCTCCTTGTCCACCGCCTTGCACATATCGTAGATCGCCAGCGCCGCGACGCTGACCGCGGTCAGCGCCTCCATCTCCACCCCGGTCCGGCCAGCCACCTTCACCGTGGCGGTGATCTCCACCGCGCCGGCGGGATCGAGGTCGAAGTCGACCTTCGCCGAGGTGATCGGTAGCGGGTGGCAGAGCGGGATCAGCGCGGCTGTCTGCTTGGCAGCCATGATCCCGGCCACCCGGGCCACGGCGAGCACGTCGCCCTTGGGGAGTCCGCCGCTGGCGAGCAGCGCCAGCGTCTCCGGGCGCATCGTCACCCGCCCACGCGCGGTCGCCTCGCGCTGGGTGACGTCCTTCTCGGTCACATCCACCATGCGCGCCCGCCCTTGAGCGTCCAGGTGGCTGAGCTGGTTGGCCATGTCTACCCCCTTCCTGCCGTGCCCGCGATGCGTTCCAACAGCGGGGTGGCATCGTAGCCAGCGTAGCCCATGAAGCGCGCCAGCTCCTCGGCGGTATAGCGGCTGCCCTCGCGCCACAGCTCTATCAGGAAGCGCCCGGCCCGGGGAAGGCGGAACCACTCCTCGTCGAGCTCGTGGACGAGGTAGGCGCGAAGCTGCTCCCCGAACACTGCCCCGAGCAGCCGCTGTGCCGCTGGGAGCGGCTGGTCGCTGTCGTCGGACAGGAAGTCCGGCTCGAAGTGGCGCGCGCCAAGCGCCTCACCCAGCTCCTGCGCGTAGAGCGCCTGCAGCTCCTCCCACTCGTCCGGGTGGCTGCGCAGCCGGCGCGGCTCGTAGCGGACCAGTGCCGCGTCGCGGCGAAGCTGCACCAGCCAGGCCAGCCGGGCCCGTTGGAGGAAGTCGGCCCGGTCGCTCAGCCCGACCGCCTCGCCCAGCCAGACAGGATCGTGGATCAGGCCGGCCAGCAGCGCGGCGTAGCCGGCCCCGAGTACCTCGTTGCCGAGCCAGCGGTAGGGCATCGGCTTGGCCGGGTCGACGTTTACCAGGTGCTCGGCGCGGCCGAGCAGTGTGAACAGCGTCGCGTAGTCGCCCCAGCCGCCCTCGCGGCTGAGGACGACCCGCACGTCGTGCGGGACGTCCAGCGCCGCGCAGAAGGAGCCGAGCGTGGTCCCGGGCGGGCGGTCAAGGTCGAGCGCGAGCCAGGGCTGCTCCTCCAGCCGCAGCCCGAGCCAGTGGAGCGTCCGCCGCGCCGTGGCTCCCAGCTCGCGGCCAGCAAAGGCGGAGTCGTGCTCCGCGCCACGCGCCAGCCAGGGTAGGTCCGCGCTCCAGGCATCGCCCGACTCCATCCCGGCCAGCCGCAGCGCCGCCAGCAGCAGGTCGAAGTAGCCTTCCTGGCTCTGGCGCAGCACCGCGGCGGCGACCGCCTCCAGATCCGCCAGGTGCAGCCCGAGCAGCTCGTCCCAGCGGGCCACTGGGTCGCGCCAGCCCAGCTCCTCGTACACCGCGCGCGCGGCCAGGTGGCTGGCGCGCCGGAGGGGGAGCTGCGCGGCGGTGACGCCGCGCCTCGCCTCATCCAGCCGGTGTCGCCGCGACGGGTCGGCCAGATTCGCCAGCCGGGCCGGGATGGCGCGCCAGGGCACCGCCTCGCCTTCCCAGACCACGGAGGCTGCCGCTTCCTGCTCCGCCAGCGCCAGCCGCGCCTCGCAGGTGGCGCGGTCGAGCCGGCCCTGCACCGCGAAGGCGACGAGCGCGCGCCGGCGATTCGGCCCGATCGGCTCCTCGCCGAGCTGCTCGATCAGATCAGTGCCGAACAGAAAGCCGTAGTCGTCGAACAGCCGGGCGAGGTCCGGCGAGATGGTGACGCCGAGGCGATAGCGATACCATTGCAGGCTGGCCGCTTCGCAGTAGCGCTCGGCGTCGCGCTCGTAATCCACGAACGTATAGGCCATAGCACAGTCATAGCAGCGGCGCGCGGCAGGCCGCCATCGGCCGAGCGCGTCGGGGATAATGTTCCCCAGGGGCCAGCCACGGCCCAAGGTACGAGCTGGAGGAATGGGTGAGACCAGCGGTTCAGCGTGTCGCCGAGGCGCTTGCGCGCCACGGGGTGGAGGCGGAGATCCGGGAGTTCGCCGAGAGCACCCGCACTGCGGCCGAGGCAGCGGCGGCGATCGGGACAACGGTGCCGCGCATTGTCAAGTCGCTCGTCTTCCTCGCGGACGACCAGCCGATCCTGGTGCTCGCCTCCGGCGGCAACCGGGTGGACACGGGCAAGCTGGAGCGGCTGACCGGGAAGACCATCCGCCGCGCTGACGCCGAGCGGGTGCGGGCCGAGACGGGCTTCAGCATCGGTGGGGTGCCGCCGGTGGGCCACCCCGGAGCGCTGCCCGTCTACGTGGACGAAGACCTGCTGCAGTACGATGTCGTCTGGGCCGCGGCCGGCACGCCCTACGCGGTGTTCCCGATCGCGCCGCAGCGGCTGGTCGAAATCTCCGGCGGGACCCCGGTCGACCTGAAGGAAGCGCGCTGAGCGCTGGGCTACGCGGCGGCGAAGGCGAGGGCGGGGGCGGCCGGGAGCAGGCCCTGGCGCGCCGCCCGGCGATAGAACTCCGCCAGCCCGGCCTGCTCCGGCGCCTCCAGCCGGTAGCGCAGCAAGCGGTAATACTGGCGTAGCACCTCGGCCGGATGGCCCGACAGCGCCGCGGCCCGGCTGGCCAGCCGGTCTCGGTCGGCCAGGCCGCGCGCGAGCGCCGTGGCGAGCGTCTGGCAAACCTGTTCGAGCTGCGCTGGCTGCTCCGCGGCGAACTGGCGCCGCGCCGCCCAGACGGCATACACCATCCGGCAGCCGCTGAGCCGCTTCCACTCCTCGCCCAGATCGAACAGGCGCCAGCCGTTCGGTGCCAGCCAGGTGCGCAGCGCCTCGTCGCCGATGACCAGCGCCGCCTCGGCGCTCACGCCCTCTAGGCAGGAATCGCGCCGGGTCTCGAAGCGCGGACGGACGCCGAACCGCTCCCAGAGGACGAGCTTCACCAGCACGTGGGAGGTGGCGGAGGAAGGATCGAGCGCGACGACGCGGCCGTCGAGCCGCTCCGGCGGCAGCCGGGTGGCGAGCAGGACGCTGGCGACGGGGCCGTCGGAGGCGATGCACAGCCCGGGCAGGAGCGCCAGTTCGGCGGCGTGCGCCGCGTACTCGATCGAGGAGATCGGGCTGACGTCGAGCGAGCCCTCGAGCAGGCGGCGATTCAGCTCGGTCGGTCGCCCCTGCACCAGCTCGAACGGCCGGGGCGCTGGCAGCGCTTCGAGCCCGACCAGGAAGGGGAGGCTGTTGAGGAAACCGATATGGCCGACGCGCGGGACCGGGGCCGCGGAAGCGTGGCCGTTGGCGGAGACGTTCACCCCTCGATTATAGGCGTCCCGCCTTCGATCTCCCCAGGCAGGACCGCGGGGCGGGGCACGCCCTTACTCAGGCGCTGCTGCAACTGCTCGTCTAGAACAGCCGCCGCAGCTCCTGCTGCTCCGCCAGGCGGGCACAGCCGGCCCGCTGCTGGGGATCGCCGCCGTTGATGAAGGGTTCCAACGCCAAGGGGTTGTCGGGCTGGCCAGAGAGCTTCAGCAGCACGCGGATGACGGGCACTGAGGGATAGGCATACAGCTCATGGCGCAGGAAAAGAGGAACACGGCCGCGGACGCTGTCGATCTTATCGGCGCGCGCCTTGGTCACAAGGATTGCGGCGGGAGAAATAGCGCTTCGGCATGGGAGAGGAGCGCCCGTGGCTGTACAGCCGGCCCCGGCTGCGTTACGCTCGAAGCAGCACGCGACCGGAGGGGCGCCATGAGCGGCAAGGATCGATTGGAAGCCTATCTGCGGGACCACGGGGTCCCCTTCCAGGTGCAGCACCACCCGCGGGTGTACACCGCCCAGGAGGTGGCGGCCAGCGAGCACATCCCGGGTAAGCTGCTGGCCAAAGTGGTGCTGGGCGTCGCCGATGGGAAGCCGGCCCTGTTCGTCGTGGCGGCCTCGGACCGTGTCGACCTGGCCCAGGCGGCGGCGCTGGCAGGCGCTCGGGAAGTGCGCCTGGCCTCCGAGCAAGAGTGTAGCGCCGCGATGCCCGACTGCGAGGTGGGGGCCATGCCCCCCTTTGGCAACCTCTACGGCCTGCCGGTGTATATGGACACGACACTGGCGCAGGACGAGACGATCTTCTGCCAGGCCGGCACCCACACCGACACGCTCAGCCTGCGGTACGCCGACTTCGCCCGGCTGGTGCAGCCCGTCGTGGGCTCGTTTGCCCAGCGGCGCTAGCGCGCGATCGACAGGACCGGCACAGGAGCGCGGGTGAGCGCAGCCCGGCCCGGGCGCTCGTGTCAGGTTGAGCCTGGCACAGGCTCTGCAGCCCATACTACTGGTGGACTCGGAGCCGGCAATCCAGGCCGCCAGGTCCAGTGTTAGGAGAGGGGGAGCCATGCGTGACGACGACCTTCCGATCAAGCCCGATCTCCCCGCGCCGTCCCTTGCGGAGCCCCTCAGCGACGTTTCCGCCGTCCCACCCAAGCCAGGGATGGAGGTCTGTGACCTCAACGGCGACAAGGTGGGCACCATCGCCCACATCTACCAGCCGCCGTTCCCGGCTGACGAGCCGGACGAGGTCCGGGAGCCGATTATCGAGGTCAAGACCGGGCTGCTGGGGCTGGGCAGCCACTACTGGATCCCGCGCAGCCTGATCCAGGAGACACTGCCGGACAGCGCCTTCCTGAGCAAGACCAAGGCGGAGCTGCAGAGCCTGGGCTTGGACAAGAAGCCGCCCTATCTCTAGCTCAGGGAGCCTGGGGGCAGCGGTCGTCGTGTGCTCCCGAGCCCGCCGGGGCTGTTCCGCGTGGTCCGTGCCAGACCTTCGGGCTCGGCCCGCGGCTCGGGGACAGGCTGGCCCTCTGGCGGTTCCGTTGAAGGGAGAACGGAGGGGCAGGACACGGCAGGCGCTTCTTGACCAGGCCCAGCAGATGCTGGGTGCGGTCCCTGGCTGGGTCAAGAGCCTGCCCGCGGGGCAAGTGGAGCGGCTGCATCGATAGTCCTTGATCGTCGGGCAGCTCAGCGCCGCCCAGTGGTCTGCCCGGGGCAAGGCGCTGGTGGTCTCCGGGGCGGTGGGGTGCTGCACTGCCCGGAGTGAACGCCCTTCCACAGCACTCAGTTGGAGCTGAGCGGGCGGGGTCTTGCCCACGGCTAGGAGGCTTCGGCCACGGTCAACCCGGTGGCCGGGTTCAGTGCCTCCCTGCCCAGCATGGGCTACAGCGTCGAGCAGGTCCGCCGCGTCCACCTCGCGGCGGACCTGCATCGAGCACCAGCGAGGCCGGAGCGAACCACCACCCGTGTGGTGGCGCTCCGGCCGTGGGCGAGCCGGCGGGCTGGAATATCCTGCGGTGACAGGACCCGGCCCGCCGGGCCGGCGGCGGAATCAGGCCCAGCGCTCTTCCTCGTCCCTCGAAAGGCTTGGATCTCGTTACGCTGGGGATCCAGTTGCTGCCGATGGCGGGCGAGGGCGCTCCCATCTGGAAAGTAGGGGCCGGAGGCCGATGCTACAATGCCCCAAGTGCCATGACCGAGTTGTTCAACGTCCTCGCCCCGGGGGACGCGCTCGCTCGGCTCCAGCAGCGCCTGCGGCCGAGCCCGCGGGTGGAGCGGCTCGCCACGCGGGACGCGCTGGACCGGGTGCTGGCGGAGCCGATCGTCGCCCCGGAGACGCTGCCTGCCTTTCCCCGCTCGACCATGGACGGCTTCGCCGTCCGCGCCGCGGATACCTTCGGCGCCAGCGAGGCATTGCCCGCCTATCTGACCATCGTCGGCGAGGTGCTCATGGGGCGCGCCGCCGAGGTGCGCCTGGGCCCGGGCGAGGCGGCGCGGATCGCCACCGGCGGGATGCTCCCGCCGGGTGCCGACGCGGTGGTCATGGTCGAGCAGACCCAGGAGGTCGACCCGACCACGATCGAAGTGCTGCGGCCGGTCGCCCCCGGGGAGCATGTGCTGCAGGTCGGGGAGGACGTCGCGCAGGGCGAGCGGCTGCTGGAGGCCGGGCACACGCTGCGGCCGCAGGATATCGGCGGGCTGTTGGCGCTCGGGATCGTCGAGGTGCCGGTGGCGGCGCGGCTGCGGGTCGCCATCGTCTCGGGCGGAGACGAGGTCGTGCCGCCGGAGCGGACGCCCGGGCCTGGCCAGATCCGCGACATCAACTCTTACACTCTGGCGTCGCTCGTTCGGCGCCTCGGGCACGAGCCGATCCTGCTCGGGATCGCCCCCGACGTGTTCGAGGAGCTGGACCGCCTGGCGCGGCGGGCGATGGAGCTGGGCGACGTGGTGATCCTGTCGGCCGGCTCCTCCGTGTCCACCCGCGACATGACGGCACAGGTGATCCAGGGGCTGGGCGAGCCCGGGGTGCTGGTGCACGGGGTCTCGCTCAAGCCGGGCAAGCCGACGATCCTAGCGCTATGCAATGGCCGGCCGGTCTTCGGGCTGCCAGGCAACCCGGTCTCCTGCATGGTCACCTTCGATCTGTTCGTCGCCCCCACGTTGGCCCAGCTCAGCGGCACCCGGAGCGGGCCGCCGCGGCGCAGCGTGACCGCCCGCCTGGCACGCAACGTCGCCTCGGTGCCGGGGCGCGAGGACTACCTGCAGGTGCGGCTGGAGCGGCGCGATGGCGAGCTGTGGGCGGATCCGGTGTTCGGGAAGTCGGGGCTCATCTACACCCTGGTGCGGGCCGACGGAATGCTCCACGTTGGGCTGGACGTGGGCGGGATCAGCGCCGGTGAGCTGGTGGAGGTGGTCCTGTTTTGACGCGGCGGATGTACCTCCACGACATCCCGCTCGACGAGGCCTACGCCCGCTTCTGGACGGCGCTGGAGCGGGCCGGGGCGCTGGCGCGGCTGCCGGCAGAGGCGGTGCCGCTGGACGAGGCGCTCGGCCGGGTGACGGCCGGGCCGGTCTGGGCCCGGCTGTCCTCGCCCCATTACCACGGTTCGGCGATGGACGGTGTGGCGGTGCGCGCCGAGGACACCGTGGGCGCCTCGGAGACGACGCCGCTGCGGCTGCGCCTGGGCGAGCAGGCGTACTGGGTGGATACCGGCGACCCACTCCCGCCGGGGACCAACGCGGTCATCATGCTGGAGCATCTCCAGGTGCTGGGCGACCGCGAGGTGGAGATCATGGCCCCGGTCGCCCCCTGGCAGCACGTCCGGCCCATTGGGGAGGACATCGTCGCCACCGAGCTGGTGCTGCCGGAGGGGAGGGTGCTGAGCCCGGTGGACGTCGGCGCCGCGGCGGCGGCCGGGCTGACCGAGCTCTGCGTCCGACGCCGGCCGCGGGTGGCGATCCTGCCCACGGGAACGGAGATCATCTCGGTTGGGGCGCCGCTGCACCCCGGGGCGATCATCGACTCCAACTCGCTGGTGCTGGCCGGGCAGGTGCGCGAATGGGGTGGGGAGCCGACACGCTACCAGCCGACGCCGGACGTGTACGAGCAGTTGCGGGCACAGGTGCTGGAGGCGCTGGAGGGGCATGACGTGGTGGTGGTCAATGCCGGCTCGTCGGCCGGCTCGGAGGACTTCACCGCCTCGCTGCTGGAGGAGCTGGGCGAGCTGGCGGTCCACGGCGTAGCAATTCGGCCGGGCCACCCGGTTGTGCTCGGCGTGGCGCGGGGCAAGCCGTTCCTGGGCATCCCCGGCTATCCGGTGTCGGCAGTGCTGACCTCGGAGCTGTTCCTGCGGCCGCTGCTGTGCCGACTGCTAGGGGTGCCGGTTCCGGAGCGGCCGCGGCTCAGCGCCACGATCACCCGTAAGGTGCTGTCGCCCATGGGGGAGGACGAGTTCCTGCGGGTGAAGCTCGGCAAGGTGGGGGGGCGCGTCGTCGCCACCCCGCTCCAGCGCGGCGCCGGGGTGCTGATGTCGCTGGTGCGTGCCGACGGGCTGGTGCGTCTCCCGCGCTTCTCGGAAGGGGTCCACGCTGGTGAGACGGTAGAGGTGGAGCTGCTGCGCTCCCCGGGCGAGGTGGAACGGACGATCGTCGCGATTGGCAGCCACGATCTGACGCTGGACCTGCTGTCCGACGCGCTCGCCCGCCAGCGCCCGGGCTGGTCGCTGTCGTCCTCCAATGTTGGGAGCCTGGGCGGGCTGATCGCGCTCCAGCGCGGCGAGTGCCACCTGGCCGGCTCGCACCTGCTGGACGAGCAGAGCGGGGAGTACAACTGGCCCTACGTCCGGCGCTCCCTGCGTGGCCGAGACGTCGTCCTGATGACGCTGGTCTACCGTGACCAGGGGCTCATCGTTCCACCTGGCAACCCGAAGGAGATCCAGACCCTGCGCGACCTCACCCGCCAGGACGTGCTGTTTGTGAACCGCCAGCGTGGCGCCGGAACGCGCGTGCTGCTGGATTACAAGCTGCGCGAGCTGGGCATCGCCCCGAGCGACATTCGCGGCTACGAGCGGGAGGAGTACACCCATCTCGGGGTGGCGGCAGCGGTCGCCGGCGGCTCAGCCGACGTTGGGCTGGGCATTCTTGCCGCGGCGCGGGCGCTCGGGCTGGACTTCATCCCGCTGCTGAAGGAGCGTTATGACCTGGTGATCCCCCGCGAATTCTACACCTCGGAGCTGCTCGCCCCGCTGCTGGAGATCATTCGCGGCCCGGAGTTCCGGGCGACAGTCGAGGCGCTCGGCGGCTACGATACCTCAGAGACGGGGCAGCTCGTTCCCGAGCCAGAGGCGCGTTCCCAGTAAAGGCGCGGCTCGGATAGCAGGCCGGCGTGGGCCAGCGGCGCCCCGCGCCAAGCGCTGGCGGTCTTCCTGCGGCGCTGGGAATCCCCGTGTGGACAGCGGCGTTCACGCACAACGATAGCTGTGCGTGAACGCGCAGGGCGATCACGTGGAAGGAGTGCGGAGTGGACGGTAGCTACGACGTGGTGATCATCGGATCCGGGCCGGGCGGGTACGTGGCTGGAATCCGCGCCGCGCAGCTCGGGCTGAAGACGGCAGTGATCGAGCGGGAGTGGGCCGGCGGTGTCTGCCTGAACGTCGGCTGCATCCCCACCAAGGCGATGCTGCGCAGCGCCGAGGTGCTCGACACCATGCGCGAGTCGGAGAAGTACGGGGTGCTGGCCGACAACGTGCGGCTGGACTACGGCAAGGTGGTGCAGCGCCGCGAGCAGGTGGTGCAAGGGCTGCGCAAGGGCGTGGAGACGCTGCTCAAGGCGAACGGAGTGGAGCTGATCTCCGGCACCGCCACCCTTGCCGGCCGCGGCCAGGTACAGGTCGCGGGCAAGAATGGCAGCGGCGCAGTACAGGCGCGCAACCTGGTCATCGCCACCGGCTCCCGCCCGGCCTCGCTGCCGATCCCCGGCGCCGACACGCCCGGGGTGATCAACAGTGACCAGGCGCTGGAGCTCAAGGAGCCGCCCCGGAGCGTGCTGGTGCTGGGCGGCGGCGCGGTCGGCTGCGAGTGGGCCAACATCTTCCGCTCGTTTGGCGCCGAGGTGACGGTCGTCGAGATGCTGCCCACCCTGCTCCCGCTCGAAGACGAGGACATGGGCAAGACGCTGCAGCGGATCTTCCAGAAGCGGGGCATTACGGTGCATACCGGGGCGACGCTGCAGCGGATCGAGGACGGGCCGGACGGCGGCAAGCGCTCCACCATTGCCTGGCCGGATGGCCGGACGCAGCAGGTGGACAGCGAGATCGTGCTGATCGGCGTCGGCCGCAAGCCGAACTCGGACGGCCTGAACCTGGAAGCGGTCGGGGTGCGGCCGAATCAGCGCGGCTTCATCGAGGTGGACGATCACTTGCGCGCGGGGGACGGCGTCTACGCCATCGGCGACGTGGTGGGCAAGGCGTTGCTGGCGCACGTCGCCTCACATCAGGGCATTGTCGCGGTCGAGAACATTGCCGGCCAGGACGTCGCCATGGATTATAAGGCCGTGCCCGGGGTGACCTTCACCCATCCGGAGGTTGCCAGCGTTGGGCTGAGCGAGGCGAAGGCGCGTGAGCAGGGCTACGAGGTGCTCGTCGGCCGCTTCCCGTTCGCGGCGCTGGGCCGGGCGCAGACCTACGGCGAAACGGATGGCATGGTGAAGATCGTCGCCGAGAAGCGGTACGAGCAGGTACTCGGGGTGCACATCATCGGCCCCAGCGCCGGCGAGATGATCCACGAGGCGGTGCTGGCAATCAACCTGGAGGCGACGCTGGAGGACCTGATCACGACGATCCACGCCCACCCGACGCTTCCCGAAGGGATCGGCGAGGTGGCCATGGCCGCCCTGGGCCGGCCGATCCACATCGCGAGGGCGCGGCGCTAGATGCGCCCCGGCTGGTTGCTCAACCTGCCGTGTACCGAGTACCAGGCGGCGCTGGCCCTCCAGTGGTGGCTGGTCGAGGCGCGGCAGCGGGGCGAGGCGCCCGAGACGCTGATCCTGGTCGAGCATCCGCCGGTGTTTACCCTGGGCCGGCGCGCCCGGCGCGAGGACATCGCCCTCTCAGATGCAGAGCTGGCCCGCCACGGCATCGCGGTCTGCGCAACCAACCGTGGCGGGCTGGTCACCTACCACGGCCCGGGCCAGGTAGTCGGCTACCCGATCGTCCGGCTGCGGTCGCTGGAGCGCGACGTCCCCGGCTACGTCGCCGGCCTGCAGCGGCTGATCGCCGCCGCCCTGGCGGACGAAGGGATCGAGGCCGGGCCCCGAGCCGGGCTCCCCGGCGTCTGGACCGCCCGGGGCAAGATCGCGGCGATCGGGATCGCGATGGTGCGCGGGGTGACGATGCACGGCTTCGCGGTGAACCTCCAGCCCAAGCTGGAGCACTTCGCGCTCATCAACCCCTGTGGGCTGGCTGATCTGGGCGTCGCCTCCGCCGCCCAGCTCCTTGGCCGCCCGGTCGACCCGCGCCGCTTCCGCGAGCGATTGGCGTGGCACTTCAGCGCCGAGTTCGGGATCCAGCTCGCGGAGCACAGTCTGGCGGCATAGCGGCCGCGCCGTAAGCGGCTGAGGAGGCGGGGGAGGACGCGGCGAAGCCGCCAGGCTCAGCCGCCGGGCTGCTCCAGCCGCAGCAGCCGCGCCGCGGTTCCGCCGAGGATGTCGGCCGTCACGTCCTCCGGCAGCCCCAGCGCCCGGATCGCCTCGATGTTCCCGCGCACCGTCCCCGGCGGGCCGGGCCAGTCGGAGCCGAAGACCAGCTTGCGCGCCAGGCGGCGCAGGTTGGGGAAGTACTCGGGCAGCTTCTGGGGCGGCAGGCCCGAGATGTCGATGTACACGTTCGGGTGATACCGCGCTAGCGTCTCCGCGTGGTCGTACCAGATCGGTCGCCCGCCATGGGACTGCAGGATGGCCAGGTTCGGGAAGTCGACCGCGACGTCGTCCAGATACAGCGGGTCGCCGTACTTCAGGCGCGAGCCGGGGAACACCGACGAGCCGGTGTGGACCAGCACCGGGATGCCTAGCCGCTGCGCCACGGCGTACACCGGGTAGAGCAGGCGGTCGTTCGGGTAATAGTAGCCGTAGGTGGGATACAGCTTGAGGGCGCGGAAGCCCTGCTCGACTACCAGCCGCTCCAGCAGCCCGGCCGGGTCGTGCTCCAGGTAAGGGTTCACTGTGGCGCAGGGCAGCAGCCGCGGCTGGCCCCGGCAGAACTCCGCCACCATTTCGTTGGTCACGACCTCGGAGGTGATCGGGACGACCTGAGCGAGCACGAGCGAGTAATCCACCCCGCTGGCGTCCATGTTGGCGATGACGCGCTCGGGCGAGCCGAACTGCTCGGCCAGCCAGCGGGCGCCGCCCGGATAGCGCTCGTTCAGGTACGCGTCGTACCCGCTGGGGATATGGCTGCCGATGGGAGGATGGATGTGGACGTCGACGACCGGGGGGTGCGAACGAGCCATCGCCGGCATTATTCCGAGCCGTCCGGCCAGCCGCAACCCGCTTCCCGGCCCACGGCGCAGGCGCTCAGCCTCGGCCGGCCAGGCCCAGGCGCCGCAGCAGCTCGTAGAGGTTGACGTCCCAGCCCCAGCCGAACATCTTCGGGGTGAACACGCGCCGATCCTCGGGATTCCACCAGCGCTGCCTCATCCGTGACCAGGTCGGGGCGCGGAAGTCATACGGGATGCCCAGGAACCTGCCCGTCTTGCTCATGCGCTGCTCCAGCCTCTCGGGGCGCGGCAGTTCGCCAGGGGGATCGCCGCGCTTCAGTTACAATTCTCTGACGTGTTGCGATGGGGAACACGCGCGGCGTTCGCGCCCGACGCGAGCCGCGGAGAGTGAGAGCTAAGCATGTCCATTGATACCAAGCGTGAAGAGGTGCTCAGGCAGCTCCGCACGGTGCAGGATCCGGACCTGCACCGCGATCTTGTCTCCCTGGGCATGATTCAGGATCTGGCGATTCAGGATACCGCGGTCAGCTTCTCGATCGTCCTGACCACGCCAGCCTGCCCGGTGAAGAACGATATGAAGGAATGGGCCCGCGCCGCGGTGGCGCGGCTGCCCTGGGTGCGCGAGGTGAACGTCGACCTGCGGTCGCAAACGGCTGCTGGCCGCACCGTGGGCCAGGGGCAGCTCATCCCCAAGGTGAAGAACGTCATCGCGGTTGCCTCCGGCAAGGGTGGCGTCGGGAAGTCGACCACCAGCGTCAACGTCGCCCTGGCGCTGGCTGAGACGGGCGCGAAGGTGGGTCTGCTGGACGCCGACATCTACGGACCGAACGTCCCGCTCATGGTTGGGATCAAGGAGAAGCCCGAGGTACGGGGCGAGAACGGCAAGATCGAGCCGCTGGTGCGCTACGGGATCAAGCTGATGTCCATCGGGTTCTTCCTGGACGAGTCGAACCCGGTGATCTGGCGCGGCCCGATGGTGCACGGGGCGATCCAGCAGTTCCTGCGCGACGTGGACTGGGGCGAGCTGGACTACCTGATCGTTGACCTCCCGCCCGGCACTGGCGACGCGCCGCTGAGCCTGGCGCAGCTTGTCCCGATGAGCGGCGCGGTGATCGTCACCACCCCCCAGGATGTGGCCTTGCAGGACGTCTCCAAGGGGATGGGGATGTTCCGCAAGCTGGAGGTGCCGATCATTGGGGTGATCGAGAACATGTCGTACTTCGTCTGCGACCACTGCCAGACGAGGCACGAGATCTTCGGCCGCGGCGGGGGGGAGCGGATCGCCCGCCACTTCGGTGTCCCGTTCCTCGGCCAGGTGCCGCTGCAGCCCGCGGTGCGCGAGGGTGGGGACGAAGGGCGGCCGATCGTGGTCACCCAGCCGCGCTCGGCCGCGGCGGAGGCGTTCCGCGCTGTGGCCGGTGCGGTGGCCCAGCAGGTGAGCATTCTCGCCTATTCCAACAACGGCGCGTTCATCCCGATCAACGCGATCACACTCAACCGCTAGGAGAGCATCGTTGAGCGACGTTCTGGCCTGGCTCGGGTCGCTGGGGGCCCACGTACTCCAGCAGAGCGAGGGGCCGGCCGAGCAGACCCTGTGCTTCTCGGTCGTCCCCGTAACGCTGGCGCTGGCCTACTTCACGCTTCGTCTCCGGCGGCAGCGCTGGCAGGCGGGAGACGGGGCCGACTGATCCCGAGCGGCCAGGGCGGCGCAACGACTCACGCAGTTTCAGGAGCAGCGACGCGGGCGCCGACTGGACGCTCACCTTCTGCGCGGTGCGGGATGGCGGAGGCTGCCCTCACTGGGGCAGCCTCACAGGGGGTTAGCGCGCCTCCCCTGGCCGGGGCCTGGGCAGCGGCGGGACGACTGGCTGCACCGGCTTGGGCTCGGGCACTGGCACCGGCGCCACCTCCTCTGGCGCGGGCGCTGCCCTGAGCTTGTGCAGCAGCCAGCCGAGCACCACGCGCAGCATCCCCACCATCGGTGCGGCCAGGATCGCTCCGCCGATGCCAAAGATGTCCGCTCCGACCACTACCGAGAAGAGGATGATGAGCGGGTGGACCTTGACCGCGTGGCCGACGACATGGGGGATGACGATGTAGTCTTCCAGGTGGCGTAGAACCAGGTACACCAGCGCCAGCACCCCGGCGTAGGCCAGCGGCGACCAGCCGAACGGATTGCCCTCCACCACTCCGATCGTCACCGCGATGGCTCCGGCGGTGATCGGGCCGGCGAAGGGGATCAGCTCCAGAATGCCGGTGGCGATGGCGACGAAGACGGCGTAACGCAGCCCGAGCGCCGCCAGCGCGATCCAGGTTACGGTGCTCATGAGCACCACGAGAAACAGCAGCCCTCGCAGGTACACGCCGAACACCGCGTTGACCTCGGCTGCCAGCGCTCCTAGCTCGGCGCGGTAGCGCGAGGGCGTGAGGTTGCGAATCGCCCGCACCAGGTTGTCCCACTGCAAGAGCAGGTAGAAGGTGGCGACCAGGAACAGGAGCGTCTTGACGACGTACTCCAGCACTCGGACGCCGAGCCCGATGGCGTTGGCGCGAATCCAGCGCTCGCCTTCATCGGAGGCGCGCCCGAGCTCGACTGCGAGTGCGTGGGGGTCAACCTGGATGCCGAGGATGGTGGGCGTCTGGCCGCCCAGCGCCTGCGCCTCGAAAGAGCTCGCCAGTTCGGGCAGGCTCCGGCGCAGTTGGTGATAGTCGGCTTCCAGGGCTGGCACCAGCACCTTCGCCCCGAGCCCGAGCAGCGTCAGGAACAGCACGTAGAACAGCGCCACCACCACCGGCCGCGGAAGACGGCTGTGGCGCACGAGGAAGGTGATCAGGGGATTGAGCACGTAGGCGGCGATGAAGGCCCAGAGAAACGGCCCGATGACGTCGTGGGCGGCGTAGATAAGCAGCAGCGCCAGCGCCACGAGCATGGCGACGGTGAATACTTTGGCACGCTGAGAGAAGCGAATCTCCTCCACTACCCGCCTCGGGGAGGCTGCCCCACCGACTTTGGTAGAATTCTACTGCCCGCTTCGCTGTCCGGCAGTGTCGGCGCGGAGCGGGCGCATTGCCGAAGGTGTTGCAGGAGGAAGGGCGGTCGCCGCGAGCCACCCGCGCACGCGCGGGCCTCGTGGAGGAAAGTCCGGACAGCGCAGAGCGGGGTGCCCGGCGCAAGCCGGGGTCGGGTAACCGATAGCTAGAGCCACAGAGACCAATGCCGGGTCAGGCCGGAGTGAAAAGCGGTAATCCTCCCCGCTGCAACCTCAAGCATGGCCGATGACGCTGCTCGCCGAGGCCAGGGTAGAGGGCACCCGTCGCGAGACGGGGAGAGCGCGATGCGCTCTCAGAGAGATGACCGCCACCAACAGAATCCGGCTTACTCTCCTCCTGCAACCCACGGCGTTCCCCGGAGATACGCCTGAAGCTGGCGACTCGCCTCCTGATCGTCGCGACGCTGCTCGCGCTGGTCTCGCTTGGCGCCGGCAGCGGTAGCTCGCTGGCCTGGGCCAGCCCGGCCGCGTCGCGCCGTACCCCGACGCCGACGACGTCTCCGACACCAGCCGCCACGCCGACTGCTGAGGAGGTGACCGCAACGCCTTCGACGGCGGCTACCTCCGTCCCGCCCTCCCTCCCGGCTGCCGCCACCTCGACGCCGGTTCCCACGCCCGCTGCGGCTGCAACCCCATCCGTCGCGCCGAGCGCCGCGGAGGCGAGCGCGCCGCCGAGCCCGCCGAGCGCGGCCCCGCCGTCCGCGACCGAGCTGCCCGGGTACGATACCCCGCAGGGGCATTTCTTCCCGGCCAACCTGGGTAGCGATCCCAACGCCGGCTACTGGGTGTACGACGGCGGGCAGGCGCGCTTCTGGAGCGAGTACCAGCGCCTTGGCGGCTACGCCGCGCTCGGCTCCCCGATGTCCCGCCGGTACCAGTGGCAGGATTGGACGGTGCAGCACTTCGCCAACGGGGTGCTGCGCTGGCTACCCGACCAGGGGCAGGCGGACATCGTCCCACTGGAGCAGGTGGGCAATCCACCGCCGGAAGCGGTCGTGGTCGAGCCTCCGCCCCTGGTTCAGGGGGAGGCGGTGCAGAAGCCATGGTCCGGCTGGTGGTGGCCGGCCACTACCAAGGTGCGCCCGCCGCACCTGTTCGATGCCCAGGGGCCGCTGGCCAAGTACGACCACTACGTCCAGGCGCGTACCGGCTGGGACCCGGGCACCCTGGCCTGGGAGCGCTCCGAGCTGTTCCTGCGCGCCGGCGGGCCGAGCTGGGCCGGCCACTGCAATGGCTGGGCCGCGGCGGCGCTGATCGAGCCCGAGCCAACCGCGCCGGTGCAGGTCGGCGACGAGACCTTCAGTGTCGACGACCAGAAGGGGCTGCTGTCCGACTTCCACTTCGCCGATGCGGCGCTCTGGCTGTATGGCGGCGGGGACGACGGGCTGAGCCCAGTGGACTTCCATCACCAGCTTATCACCTGGCTCGCCCGCGACGGCCGCGGGATGGTGCTCGTCTTCAACCCCGGCGGCGAGGAGATCTGGTCCTACCCGGCCTACCGGGTCCAGATCGTCTCCACCCCGGACCAGACCGACCCGGACGTGACCCACGTCAAGGCGACCGTCTGGATGGCGGACAACAACGTCCCGGCCAACTTCGTCGGATTGAAGAACTACCCGAGCGACCAGGGGCAGACGTTCGAGTACGCGCTGCGGGGGGACCGCGCCAGCCCCGACAGCGGTGTCTGGGAGGGGGCGAGCGCGCGAGGGGGCTTCTCCCGCCCCTGGGAGATCTGGTATCCCGAGCCGAGCGTGCGCAACGTGGGCCGGCTGCTCGCCAGCCCCAACCTGGACTACACCATGATCCGCGAGATCCTGGCCGGCGGCCCGAGCGACACCACCACCGCCGGCGGGCCAGGCGCCGCTACGAGCGGCTCAGCACCTCAGGATTGACCGGTGTCGGCGGGCGCTGCCCGCTCAGCACTGCCAGGATATTGTCCGCCGCCAGCTCGGCCATCGCGTTGCGCGTCTTCACGCTGGCACTGGCGATGTGCGGCACGATCAGGCAGTTGTCCAGCGTCAGCAGCGGGCTATCCAGCGGGATCGGCTCCGGGTCGGTCACGTCCAGCGCCGCCGCCTGGATCGTCCCGTTCTTCAGCGCCTCGTACAGCGCCTGCGAGTCGACGATCGGGCCGCGGGCGGCGTTGACCAGGATCGCCGTCCGCTTCATCTTCGCCAGGGCCTCGGCGTTGATCATCCGGCGGGTCCGCTCGTTCAGGTCTACGTGCACCGTCACGAAGTCCGATTCGCGCAGCAGCGTGTCCAGGTCCACGTAGCGGTAGCCGAGCTGCCGCTCCAGGTCCTCGCGGCGGTAGACGTCGTAGTACAGGATCGTCATGTCGAAGCCGCGCGCGCGCTTGGCCACCTCCTGCCCGATGCGGCCCATCCCGATAATCCCGATGGTCGCGTGGTGCACGTCCTGGCCGAGCAGCAGCAGCGGCCCCCACGTCTTCCACCTGCCTTCCTTCACGTAGCGCTCGGCCTCGGGGATGCGCCGCGCCGCTGCCAGCAGCAGCGCCCAGGTGAAATCGGCCGTCGTCTCGGTCAGCACCCCTGGGGTGTTCGTCCCCACGATCCCGCGGCGGGTCAGCTCGGGCACGTCCAGGTTGTCGAAGCCAACCGCCATGTTCGCCACCACTTTCAGGTGGGGGGCGTGGTCGAGCAGCTCGGCGTCGATCTTCTCGGTCAGCAGGCAGAGCAGCCCTTCGACGTCGGCGATCTGGCGGAGCAGCTCGGCGCGCGGGATCACCTCGTCCGAATCCCAGAGGCGCACCTCGCACGAGCGCCGCAGCTTCTCAATGCCAACGGAGGGGATACGGCGGGAGACGAACACCTTTGGCTGGGCCATTACGGCCTCCTCACGTCAAGTCATCGCCAGCGTGCCGGCGCGCTGCGGGAGCGTGGCGGCGGGCCGCGGACCGTCGCGTGAGCCCCGAGCCGGCGCCCGAAGCACCGCCGAGTGTAACACAGGTGCTCCGGGATGGCCGCGGGCGCGGCCGGCTAGTGGGGGTGGGGCCGGGTGGGCATGCGGCCCGCGCGCGCCCAGGCCAGCAGCTCGGCCAGGCCGGCCTCCGCCGCGGCGACGTCCTCCGGCCGGTAGAGCGTCGCCTTGTGCTGCTCGTACTCGTCGCGGTCGTCCTCCACCCAGGTACCGTCCGGGCGGACGAACAGGTCGAGCGCCAGGTCACGGTAGGTGAGCTCGGCGTCGCGCAGTGTAGCGGGGGTGGAGAGGTTGCAGTACCAGCCTTTGAGCGCGCCGTCGCTGCCGAAGACCTGGAAGATGTTGAACCAGCGCTGGAAGTAGTAGAACTCCACGAACAGGTCGCCCCGCTCCAATACGACGTAGCCCAGGTCCACCCGGCCGACGTTGAAGGGCGCCTCGACGACGATGCCGTCCGGCTGCTGGGCGACGATCTCCCCGCTCCAGTGGAAGATCTCCTGGCCGCGGTAGTCGAGCTTGCGGACCAGGATGCGCTGGCGGCCGGTCACTGTCGCTTCGCGCTCCGCTCGGCGACGAGCGCCTCGAACGCCGCTTCGTCGAGCATCGGCTTGCCGAGCTGCCGCGCCCGCGCCGCCTTGGAGCCCGGGTCCTCGCCGACGATCACGTGGGTGGTCTTCTTGGTCACGCTGTCTGCCACTTGGCCGCCCAGCTCGCGGATGCGCTGCTCGATCTGCAAGCGGGTGTAGCCCTGCAGCCGCCCGGTGACGACGAACGTCAGCCCGGCCAGCGGCAGGCCGTCCCGCCCCCCGCCGTCGTCCTGCATCCGCACCCCGGCCCGGCGCAGCTTCTCGATGACCTTGCGATTCTCCTCCGCGGCGAAGAACTCCACCACGCTCTCGGCGATCTTCGGCCCGATGCCCTCGATCGCGTCGATCTCGTCCACGGTCGCGGCCATTAGCGCGTCCAGACTCTTGAAATGCGCTGCCAGGAGCTGCGCTGTCTGCAGCCCGACGTGGCGGATGCTGAGCGCGAAGATCAGCCGGGCCAGCGGGCGGTTCTTCGACGCGGCGATGTTGTCCAGCACGTTCTGGGCGCTCTTGTCGCCCATCCGCTCCAGCGTCAGGAGCTGCTCCTTGGTCAGACTGTACAGGTCCGCGACGTCCTGGACCAGTCCGGAGCGGAATAGCGCCTCAGCCAGCTTCTCGCCGATCGTCTCGATGTCCATCGCGTCGCGCGAGACGAAGTGCTTCAGCCGCTCGTAGCGCTGCGCCGGACAGCCGAACCAGTTCGGGCAGCGGGCCATCGCCTCGCCCGGCACCCGCTCGATCGGGGTGCCACACGCCGGGCAGGTGGCGGGAAGCTCGAACGGCCGCTCTTGGCCGGTGCGGCGGGAGACGATCGGGCCGATCACCTGGGGGATCACCTCGCCAGCGCGCTGGATAATGACCCAGTCGCCAATGCGGATGTCCTTGCGGCGGATGTCCTCCTCGTTGTGCAGCGCGGCCAGCTTGATCGTCACCCCGGCCACCTGGACCGGCTCCAGGATGGCGTAGGGGTTCAGGCTCCCGGTGCGGCCGACGTTGATCCCGATGTCGAGCAGCTTCGTGGTCGCCTGCGTCGGTGGGAACTTGTAGGCGATCGCCCAGCGCGGCTCGCGGCCCACCTCGCCTAGCTCCCGCTGGACGTCTAGATCGTCGATCTTGATGACCGCGCCATCGATCTCGTAGTCCAGCGTCTCCCGCCGCTGCTCCCAGGCCAGCGCGCAGCGGACCGTCTCCTCGAAGGTGTCGCAGTAGACGTTGGCCGGGTTGACCGGAAAGCCCAGCTCCTTCAGGCATTGCAGTGTCTGCCAGTGCGAGCGGGGCAGCTCGCCGCCCTCGTACCATCCCACCTGGTAGATGATGATATCCAGCGGCCGGCGGGCAGTGATGCGGGGGTCGAGCTGGCGCACCGAGCCGGCCGCTGCGTTGCGCGGGTTGGCGAACAGCGGCTGCCCCTCGCGGGCGCGCTCGTCGTTGATGCGTCGGAAGGCATCTTTGGACAAGAACACCTCGCCCCGCACCTCCAGCACCCGCGGCGCCTGCTCGGGGAGCGAGAGCGGGACGCGGCGGATGGTGCGGAGGTTCTGAGTGATGTCCTCGCCGTGGAAGCCGTCGCCGCGCGTCGCCCCAACGGCCAGGCGGCGCTCCTCGTACACCAGTGAGACGGCCAGGCCGTCCACCTTCGGCTCCACCGTAAAGCCGCGCAGCTCTCGGCCGGCCAGTCGGGTCGCTCGGGCGTACCAAGCCCGGAGCTGCTCCTCGCTGAAGGCGTTGGCGAGGCTGAGCATGGGAATGCGGTGCTGGACCACGCGGAACGCTTCGGCCGGGGTAGCGCCGACGCGCTGGGTGGGCGAGTCGGGCGACTGCAGCTCGGGGTGAGCCGCCTCGATCTCGCGGAGCTCGTTCATCAACCGGTCATACTCGGCGTCCGAGATCTCCGGCTGGTCGAGCACGTAGTAGCGGTAGTTGTGATAGTTGATCAGCCGCCGAAGCTCTTCGGCGCGCGCCTGAATTGCCAGCAGGTCGGTGCTCACGGCATACTCCCCCGTGCGCGGGTAGCCCCACGGGAGTATACCCAGGCCTCTTCGCCCGCTGGATTACACCCCCGCCACGATACCGGCCGCCGCCCAGCACTCTGGAGACCAGCCTGAGCCTCGAAGCACTCCGCCGCGAAATCGACGCTCTCGACCGTGAGATCATTCGCCTGCTCAACCGGCGCGCCCACCTGTCGCTCCAGGTCGGCCGCTTGAAGGAGACCGCCGGCGAGGCTCCCACGTTTGCGCCTGGCCGTGAGGCCAGCCTGCTGAACGGGCTGGAGCGGGAGAACGCAGGGCCGCTGCGCCCGGAGCATATCCGGGCCATCTACCGCGAAATCCTGTCCGCATCGCGGAGTCTCCAGCGGCCGCTCCGCATCGCTTACCTCGGCCCAGCGGCGACGTTCACCCACCAGGCGGCGATGCAGCGCTTCGGCCACGCCCCGGAGTATGTCCCGGCCCCCAGCATCACCGATGTCTTCGCCGAGGTGCAGCGCGGCGGTGCCGACTACGGCGTCGTCCCGGTTGAGAACTCCACCGAGGGCTCGGTGCACGAGACGCTCGACCAGCTCGTGGACACCGAGCTGAAGGTCTGCTCCGAGGTGACGATCCCGGTCGTCCACAATCTGCTGGCACTGGGCGAGCGCGACGACATCAAGCTGATCTACTCGCACCCCTCGGCCCTCGCCCAGTGCCGCGGCTGGATCAGCCGTAACCTGCCCGGCCGTGAGGTGATGTCGGTGGTCAGCACCGCCCGCGCGGCGGAGATGGCGTCCAAAGACCCGGCCGGGGCGGCGATCGCTACCGCGCTCGCCGCCGAGGTGTACGGGCTGCGGATTCTGGAGAGCGGAATCCAGGACCTCTCCAGCAACTGGACGCGCTTTCTGGTGATCGGAACCAGCGTGAGCGAGCGGCCGACCGGCAACGACCGCACCTTCCTGGTGTTCAGCATCAAGGATCGGGTGGGCGTGCTGCGCGACGTTATCAACACCTTCTCCGACCAGGGCGTCAACCTGGCCAGCATCCAGTCGCGCCCCTCGCGGCGCCGCGCCTGGGACTACGTCTTCTTCGTGGAGCTCGACGGCCATGCCGCGGAGGAGCGGGTGCGCCTGGCGCTGGAGCAGGCCGAGCCCCATACCGTGTTCATGAAGGTGCTCGGCTCCTGGCCGCGCGCGTAGCCCGGCGCCGCGCCCGTGCCGGGCGGCCGCCCCGTAGGCCTCGCGCCCGCTAGTTCTGCCCACAACCTCCTCTCCCGGGATCGTGCACTGCCCACCGCTTGACGGGCTATACGAAACCGTATACGCTCTGGCCCTGCGGAAGCGACGCCCGGTGCGGTGGGACGCGGCGCGGGTGCGGGCGTTGCGGCGGCGCGGGCTGAGCCAGCAGGCGCTGGCCGACGAGCTGGGCGTGCGGCAGGCCACGGTGAGCGACTGGGAGCGGGACGTCTCTCCCCCCCGCGGCGCCTCTGGATGCATGCTGCTGCTGCTGGCCGAGCGGGCTGGGTTCAGCGACGAGGCGGGTGGGGGCGACGATGCCGGTGAGCCCGAGTCCAGCGGCTGAGAGGGCGGCTCCCTCTGCGGACGAGGCGTTCGTCGCCTGGCTCTGGGAGAGCCGCGCCTTTGCTGATCCCTGGCTGGTGCTGAGCGACGGCTCGCGGCTGCGGGTGGTGTTCGCGGGCCGGCGCTGGCCCGGTCCGGGGCCGGACTTCCGCGGCGCGGTGCTGGAGCGGCCGGACAGCACGCTGCTGCGGGGCGACGTGGAGGTCCACCTCAGCGCGGCCGACTGGGCTGCCCACGGGCATCACCGCGATCCCCGCTACGCGGGCGTGGTGCTTCACGTGGTCCTGCGCCAAGCGGGCAGCCCCGCCCGCCGGATCGACGGACAGGTGGTGCCGACGCTCGTCCTAGGCCGGCAATTGTCCGACTCCCTCCCGGCACTGCGGGCGCGATTCGCCCGGGTGGGCGGTGCGGTCCCGCCCGGGCCGGCCTGCGTCCAGCACGTCCACGACGTAGTGGCGCTGCTGGACGCGGCGGGCGAGGCGCGCTTTCTGGCGCGGGCGGCGGCGTTGGAAGGCGACCTTGCCGCCTGCAGCGCAGAGCAGGTGTTCTATCGGGCGCTGCTGGTGGCGATGGGCTACTCGGCCAACAAGGAGCCCTGCGCTCGGCTGGCCGAGCTGCTGCCGTACGAGGATCTGGCTGCGGCGCTGCTGGCACGTCCGCCGGCGCGGCGGGCCGACGCGGCCCAGGCGCTGCTGCTGGGTCGAGCCGGGCTGCTTCCCGCCACCGAGGCGCCGGTGCCGGGCGGGCTGCTGCGCGAGTGGGCCGCGCTGGACGACGGCGCCCCGGGGCTGCCCCGGCGCGCCTGGGCGCTGGGGTCGGTCCGGCCGGACAACGCGCCTCCGCGCCGCCTGGCCGGGCTGGGGTTGTGGCTGGCGGCGCGGGCAGGCACAGACTGGGTCGGGGCGCTCGCGGCAGCGGTGCGCGAGGCGGTGGTGTGTCCGACGCCCGCGCCTCTGGCGGAGCTGTTCCGGGTGCAGGCAACGGACGACTTCTGGCCCTGGCAGGTCGACTTCGGCCGGCCCTTGGAGCAGGCCCGCCCCTGGCTGATCGGCCGCGGTCGGGCGATGGAGGTCGTCGTCAACGTGCTGCTACCGGGCTGCTACGCGCTCGGACAGGTTCACGGGGATGAGCCCCTCTCAGCCGCGGCGCTTGGCTGCTACCGCCGCTTCCCAGCAACGCCGGGCAATCGGATCAGCCGTTACATGGCCCAGCAGGTGGCCGGCGGTGTGCCCCGCGGCCTTCGGCTCACAGCCGCGCGCCAGCAGGGGCTGCTGCACCTGTTCCACGAGTGGTGCGCCGGGCGCTGGTGCGAGCGCTGCCCGGCTGGCGGCGGAGCGCGGCTGGCCGCTCTTCCTTGCCCTGAAGGGAGCGAAGCGCCTGCCGCCACTCACGGGCGAAGCACGAGCGGTGTGATACACTCCGGGCCTGAATCTGCCGCGGAGCACTCCGACGATCCCGGATAACCCGAACTGGCACCGCCATCGCGGTGCCTGCCCCTTCTACCGTGAACGCTGGACCGTCGAGGACGAGCCGGGAGATGAGGGCTGCCTGCTGCTGTACCAGATCATCTGCCTGCAGGACACACCGCCGATCACGCCGGAAGAGCAGGCCCTGTGCATGAAGGCACGGACCGCCTGCTGGCGGTTGCAAGCGGCGGCCAGCGGGTCAGGTTCGGCGGGCGGGCGCCGCGCTCGCGGCGGGTAACCCGGCCCGGTCAGTCTGCCTCGCGCGCCGCCTGGCGCAGCTCGTCGGGGGTCGGCGCCACCACTCCGAGCCGCCGCACCACCAGGCTGGCGCCGAGATTCGCCAGCGCCACCGTCTCCCGCAGCGGCGCGCCCACCGCCAGTCCGGCCGCGAGCAGCGCGATCACCGTGTCGCCCGCGCCAGTCACGTCCACCACCTCGGCGCGGTTCGCCGCCGGCAGGTGCAGGTATTCGCCGCTGGCTTCGAGCGCGGAGATTCCCTCCGCGCCGCGGGTGATGACCGCCGCCCGGGCCTGCAACCGCTCCACGAGCTGGGCGCAGGCGGATCGGAAGGCGTCCTCCGTCTCCAGCCGCGCGCCGAGCGCCACCTCCACGTCCGGCTGGTTCGACTTGACCAGCGTGAACCCGCGAAAGCGGAACGGGCTGCCCTGAGTGTCGACGACGAGGGGACGCTCGTGGCGGCGGGCCGCGGCGAGCGCGGCAGCGATCGTCGCTTCGCACACCACCCCGCCTTTATAGTCGGAGACCAGGAGCACTGCGCAGTGCTCGGCGGCGTGGTCGATGGCCGCGCCAAGGCCGGCGAGCGTCGCCGCATCGAGCGGCCCGCTCGGCACCCGGTCTAGCCGCAGCATCTGTTGCCGCCGTCCGGCCGCGTCCTCCGCCAGGATGCGCGTCTTCGCCGCGGTGGTAAAGCCCGGCGCGCGCACGACGCCGCGGGTGTCCACCCCGGTCTCCGCCAGTGCTCGCAGCAGCGTGTCGGCCTCGGAATCGCAGCCGACGACGCCGATTATCTCCACCGCGCAGCCGAGCGCGCTCAGATTGGTGGCCGGGTTGGCCGCCGAGCCCGGTCGGGCGAACGCGCTCCGCTCCTCCAGCACCAGCACCGGCGCCTCGCGCGAGATGCGCGCCGGAAAGCCGACGACGTAGCGGTCGAGCACCAGGTCCCCGATCACCGCCAGCCGCTGGCCCGGGAATCGGTCCAGCAGCGCGACAGCCTCCCGCGCCCAGCTCACCGCATCCGCCCCCAGGCCCCGGCGCCGGCCAGCGCGATCGCCAGCACTGCCAGCGGCGGCGACAGGCGCAGCAGCGCCGGGGCGAGCGCGCCCAGCCCGGCGCAGCCGGCGGCGACCACGGCCAGGCCGGTCGCTCGCTTGCGGTTCGTTGCCAGCGACACCGCTTCCCCCACACCGTAGCCGAGCGCCAGGTAGAGCAGCAGGGTCAGAAAGCCGAAGGCGGGCAGGAACAGCAGCGCCACTGCGCCAAGCGCGGCGGAGAACACCCCGGCCAGCACCGCCAACAGGTAGTGCCGTGGCGCCGCCTCGAACAGCGGCAGCCGCCGCAGCCGGGCGCAGTCCCGGCAGCGGGCGCCCACCGGGGTGAGCACCAGACAGCGCGGGCAGATCGGCGTGTCGCAGCGGCCACAGCGCAGCCCGGTCTCCACCTCCGGGTGGCGGGCGCAGCGGACCAGCGATGGCTCCTCAGCCGGCTCCGCGGGTCGCGTCCCGGCGCTCGGGTCGGATGGCTCGAGTGTCACCGCAGGCCTCCAACGCCGCTGGGCTGCGCCGGAGGCGCGGCCGCGGCCAGGACCCGCTCGGCCGCGGCGAGCACCTGCTGGCTGGTGACCAGGTCCAGGCAGGTGCGGGCCGGACAGCCTTGCGGCGTGCCGAAGCGGTGCCCGACGTGGATACACGGGCTGCACGCCAGCCGGGCGCGGACGACCGCGTGGCGCGGGCTCTCGAGCGGGTAGGGCCCCCAGGCGTGATCGTTGCTCGGACCGAACACCGCGACGACCGGGAGCTCGGCGGCGGTCGCCAGGTGCATCAGCCCGCTATCGTTGCCCACGAAGAGCTGGCAGTGGTGCAGGAAGGCGAGCGTCTGCTGGGGTCGACCCCGCAGCAGCGCCACCGGCGCGCCGCCACGGCTGGCCGCGGCCACCTGCTGGGCCAGCTCCGCCTCGCCCGGGGCCGGGCCGGCCAGAATCAGCGGCTGTAGCCCGAGCCGCTGGCGCACCAGATCCGCCACCTCGGCGAAGCGCTGGGGGTACCAGCGGCGGGCAGGGCTGAATGTGCCACAGCCCGGGTGGATCGCGGCGACCGCCTCGCCCAGCCCCAACTCACGCCAGTGGCGCTCTGCTGCACGCTGGTCGGCCTCGGTGGGGAACAGCTCCAGGCGCGGCGCGGGGTTCGTTGCCCCGAGCAGCGCCGCCACCGCGCGCCACTGGTCGACCTCGTGCCGTGCGCCAAAGCCGCCGTCGGGGGCGCGATGGGTGAGGAACAGCCCCCGGCCATTGTCCAGCCCGGCTCGCAGCGGCGCGCCGCTGCTCAGCGCCAGCGCGGCGTATTTGAGCGTGCCCCAGGCAGTGGTGAGGTGGTGCAGCAGCAGCAGCGCCTCGAACCGCTCTTGGCGCAGCCGCGCCGCCAGCCGCAGGGCCCGCGGCAGTGCCCGCAGGGCGTCGCTCGGCCGGTCGAAGGCATACTTGTCGAACACGATCACCTGGTCCACCGCGTCATTGCCATCCAGCACCACGGCGGAGGCAGCGGTGGCGAGCACGGTGACGTGGGCGGGTGGGAACGCTCGGCGCAGCGCGCGCAGGGCGGGTGTGGCAAGCAGCAGGTCGCCCAGCGTTGCCAGTTTCACCACGAGAAGACGCTGGGGAGCCATCGCGGGAATCATAGCATGGCGGCTTCGCGCAGTACGGTGAGCGTCTGCTGCGCACAGGAGCGCCAGGTGAACTGGCGGGCGCGCTCAAGGCCTCGGGCGCTCAGGTCCTGCCGCAGCGCTGGCTCGCTCACCAGCCGGACGAGCGCGTCGGCAAGCGCCTCGGTGTCCAGCGGGTTCGCCAGCAGCCCGGCCTCGCCGACGACCTCGGGCAGCGACGAGCTGCTGGAGGCGAGGACCGGGGTGCCGCAGGCCATCGCCTCCAGCACTGGGAGCCCGAAGCCCTCGTACAGCGAGGGAAAAACGAAGGCGAGCGCGCCGCTCATCAGCGCGGCCAGGTCTTCGCGGGCGACGTAGCCGGGGCGGAGGACCAGACCGCGTGCCTCGGCGTCGGCGACGTGGGCGTCTACCGTGCTCATCAGCCAGCCCGGCTGGCCGGCGAGCACCAGGACGATCGACCGGCCGGTACGCCTGCGGCAGCGCAGGAAAGCCTCGACCAGGCGGCCGATGTTCTTCCGTGGCTGCAACGTTCCCAGGTACAGCAGGTAGTCCGAGGGGATCCCGTAGCGGGCGCGCACGTGCGCTAGCGCCGCCGCGTCGCGTACCGGGGCCAGGTCCTCGTCGACCCCGTGGTACACCACGCGTATCCTGCCCGCCGGGACGTGGTAAACGCGCTCCAGGTCGCGCTGGGTCGCCCGCGAGGGGACGATGATGCGCCGCGCCGCGCCGCAGTTGAAGCGCGTGGCGAGCTCGAGCGCGAGCCAGCGCTGCGGGGGGTGGGCGCTGGGAAAGAAGCGGTAGCCGAGGTCGTGGATGGTGACCACGCTGGCGCGCGGGTGGACGACCGGCAGAACGTGGGCCGGGACGAACAGCACGGTGGGCTGCCGGGCGAGCATCTCGAGTGCGAGGCGGCCGTGTGTCCATAGCCGTCGCGCCGGCAGATGGCGCCAGGTGGCGTTCGGCGTGCGCTCGAGCAGGCTGGGCGCCGGGAGCTGGTTGAAGTAGAGCCGGAAGCGCTGGTTCGGGTCTGCCTGGAGCAGGTGGCGTGTCACCTGGAGGGCGTAGCGTTCCGTCCCGGTTGGAAACGGCGCCGTGATCCGGCTGGCGTCGATGCCGATCACCACCGCGCTAGCCTCCTTCGCCCGGCAGCGGCTGGGCGGCCAGCACCTGCTCGACGCGGATGCCGAGCATGCAGGGCGGCAGCTCCAGTGCGCCACAGGGTGGGGCGGCCAGGTTGCCGCAGGGAATGCACGGCAGGTCGAACTGCACCACCCGGTGCCGGCCCGACGGGCGCGGCTCCCACGGCCCGAACAGCCGCGGGTCGGTGGGGCCATACAGCCGCAGCGTCGGCGCGCCGACGGCGGCGGCGAGGTGCAGCGGACCGCTATCGGTGCCCAGCACCAGTTCCGCGCGGCGCAGCAACGCCGCCAGCGTCCCAAGCGGCGTCTCCCCTGCCAGGATGACCGCGCGCCGCCGGGTCTGACGAGCGATCGCCTCCGCCAGCGGGCGCTCGGCGACGCTGCCGGTGAGCACGAGCGCGAGGTCGCGCTCGGCCGCCAGGGCCTCTGCCGCCAGCGCCCAGCGCTCCGCCGGCCACGCCTTGAGCGGCGAGCCGGAGCCGGGATGGACGACGAGCAGCGGCCGATCGCGTAGTCCCTCCCGCTCTAGTAGCGCCTCTGCCGCCGCCTCGTCGCTGGTGAAGACGCGGAAGGTCACCGGCGGCGGGGGATCGGGCACTGGGCGGCGATGCGGGCAGCGCTGCGCGACGTGCGCCGCCAGGCGCAGCCCCAGCTCCACCTGGTGCGTGGTGGAGGGCAGTGGGAGCGCCTCGGTGAGCAGCGGCGCGGTCAGCGCGGTCTGGTAGCCCACGCGGCGCGGGATGCCGGCCGCGAGCGCCAGCAGCGCCCCCCACCAGTGGTCGGGCCGAAGGATGACCGCCAAGTCGAACCGCTCGCCCCGCAGCCGCGCCGCTTCACGCAGCAGGGTGACGTAGGGTGACCACGGGGCGCCCTTCGGGCGCCGGGTGAAGCCCGGGAACGGGCAGGGGCGCAGCCGGTCCACCGGCGGGCCGCGGCGTGCCGTTTCCAGCGCCCAGGGCCCGACCAGGTAGAAGAGCCGCGCCTCAGGCAGGGCGGCGCGCAGCGCCGCGACGCCGGGTGAGGCGAGCAGCACGTCGCCCAGATGATCCGGCCGAATCAGCAGAATTCTGGGGTCAGGCGGCAACGGCGCCGTGGTGCTGGGGGCTAGCCAGACGGCGCTGGACACAAGGGCGTGGCGCGCCAGGGGCGTCCAGTGGGGAGGCATGGCTACACCCGCCGGGGAACGCAACGGGCGCGCCGGCGCAGGACGGCAGCCACGAGGATTGGGCTCAGGGACGCGACGGCGCCGGCGGCGCGGCGATTGCGAACATCAGCTCGCCCTCGGCGACGACCTGTCCATCTACCAGCGCCCGGGCGCTCCCGCGGCCGATGCGGCTGCGGCGCTCCAGGAGCTGGACCTCCAGCCGCAGCGTGTCGCCGGGGACGACGGGGCGGCGGAAACGGAGCTTGTCGATCCCGGCGAACAGCACCACCTTGCCGCGATTCTCCGGGCTGGACAGCAGCAGCACCGCCCCGGTCTGAGCCAGCGCCTCCACGATCAGCACCCCGGGCATGATCGGGTAGCCCGGGAAATGGCCCTGGAAGTGCGCTTCGTTTATGGTGACGTTCTTCAGCCCCACCACCCGATCGCCGTCCATCTCCAGAATGCGGTCGACCAGCAGGAATGGATAGCGGTGCGGCAGGATTTCCTGGATCTGCATGGCCGACAGCATCACCCTCGCGCTCCCTGGTGGTTCTCCGGCGAGCCGAGTATACCGCCTGCCCCAGGTTTCTTGTGGAGCCGGGCGCGCATGCCTGAGAATGCGGGCGATGCCGCGCAACCCGGGCCAGCCTCGCTCGTTGAACAAGGGTACGGCGTTCGAGGAGTGCGCGTGGCAATCGGGGAGTCGTTGATCGTCAAGCAGGCCGACGGCCGAGCTGAGATCACCTTCGACCAGCTCTTCCGGGAATACCAGCAGGGCGTGTATCACTGCGCCTACCGCATGCTGGGTGACTCGGAGGAGGCGGCAGACGTCGCGCAGGATACGTTCATCCGCGCCTTCCGCGCGCTGCCATCCCTGCAGCGGGAGCTACGTCCCGGCCCCTGGCTGTACCGAATCGCCACCAACCTCTGCCTGGACCGGCTGCGCCGCCGCAAGTTGATCCGCTGGGAGCCGTGGGACGCCTTTAGCTCGGTCTTCCACCCCCGCCAGGTGGCTCGCGACGACCCGGAGCACGAAGTGGTGCACCGCGAGTCAAGAGAGCTGCTGCGCGCCGCCCTGGACCGGCTCCCGCCGCGGCACCGCCAGGCGCTGTTCTTGCGCGAGGAGCAGGGGTTGTCCTGCGAGGAGATCGGCGAAGTGCTGGGGATCAGCCGCCAGGCCGCGAAGTCCCTGCTGTTTCGTGCCCGCGAAGAGCTGCGTGAACAGTACACCGCGCTCGGGGGGGAGCCGGAATGACCTGCGACCGCCGGCGCCTGTCGTACTACCTGGACGGTGAGCTGTCGCCCGAGGAGGAAGCGGCGGTCCGGGCACACCTGCGGGAGTGCGCCACCTGCCGGGCCGACCTGGCCGCCTACCAGCGGATCGGCCAGGCGATCCGCAATCAGCCGATCCCCCCCATGCCAGCCGGCTTCGCCGGCCGGGTGTATAGCCAGATCGAGCGTGAGCAGGCCTCCCGGCGCCTGGGGCTGACCGGCTGGCTCGGCCGCGCCTTTCCCGCGGCGGTTGTCGCGGCGCTGGTGGTGGGCTTCTCCGCCTCACTCCAGCGCGCCGCCTTCCCCATCCAATCGCCGGCCGCGTCGGCTGTGCCGAGCATGGTCGCCCGAGCGGTGCCGACGCCCACCCTCGCGATCGAGGCCAAGCCGGCAGCGGCGACCGCTGAGCCCGCGCCGACGAATACGCCCAGCGAGCGGGTGCCGAGCGTCGGAGCCAGGGTCGGGGCCGAGGCCCCGACCGCGACGACCGGCGTGCCCACCCAGGAGCCGGCGCCCACCGTTGCACCCGCGGCCAGCAGCGGGGCGGAGGGCGCTGAGGCGGGCGCCGAAGCGGGCCCCGCGGCCCAGGGCGCGCCACCGCCGCCGAGCGTGCCCGCGGCACGGCCGGCCCAGGCGGAGGCGACCGCGCCACCGGCTACCCAGCCACCCGCGCCCCAGCCAGCGCAGCTCGCGCCAGCGCCACCGGCGTCACCCGTCGCCGCGCCGAGCGGGGGTGTCCAGTCGCCAGTGGCGACGACATCCAACGCGTCGTCGAACGGACGCGCCCAGCAGAGGCAGGAGCCCGACCACTCTCGCCCTGAGAACGGCGCCGGCCGGAGCGCGCCGACCCCGGCTCCCGCCGCCAGCGCCAGCCAGCCGACGGTGGCCGCTACCGCGCCTCCGGCGCCGCCAGCGGCGGCTCCCGGCTCCCCTGCTCCGAGCGCTCTGACGCCCGCGCCACCATCCGCTCCCCCGGCGACGAGCGGCGCGGGCGCCGAGCGCAACGTGGGCGGGGCGCGCCCGGCAGCCGCCGGGCCTGCCCCCACCGCGGGAGCAGCGGCCGCGCCAGCGTCGACCGAGCCCACGACCGGCCCGGCCGCGCCCGCCCGCGCCGAGACCGGACGGCCGGACAGCTCCCAGACCCTGCCGAGCGCAGCCGTGGTCCCTGCGGCCACCAGCCAGCCGGCGCTCGGCGCGGCCCCGGCCGCCGCGACCAGCCAGCCGGCGCCGAGCCAGTCGCCGGCCGCCGCTCCGCCCACCCCGGCCGCGGAGCCGACCGCTCCGGCCGGCCTCACACCCTCGAGCGAGCCGGCCCCGCCCACGCTCACCCCGACCGCGGGGGAGACAGCACCCGCCGAGCCGCCCCTCGCCGTCGCCGCGCCGTTCCAATCCGCGCTTAGCGGCGACCAGGCGGCGCGTCTCGGCGCACCGACCGCTGCAGCGGCCAACGTCGGCGTGGTCATCCAGCCGTTCGAGAACGGCCTGATGCTGCGGCGCTCGGACAGCAGCAAGATCTACGTGCTGGCGCGGCAGAACGGGCACTGGAGCGCGCAGGCCGACCCGTGGAGCTCCGGCGATGTCGAGCCCTCCGATGACCCCGCCGTGCCGAAGAAGGGGTTCGGCAAGCTCTGGCGCGATAACAGCGCCATCCACAAGGCGCTCGGCAACCCGACCGGCGCCGAGCGCTCCGCCAGCGGGGTGGCGCAGACCTTCCAGAACGGCGTGGCCATCTCCAGCGGCGGCACCGTCTACGTCCTGTACGCCGACGGCACCTGGTCCAGCACGTAGCCCCTCGGGGTTCCGCGCTCGTGCCCCGCACTCCCGGCTGCTCCGTTTCGCAGCGAGAGGTGGTGGCAGGCTGCCTGTGCCCGGGCCGGGGCGCGGCCGGCTACTCGGTACAATCTGAGTATGGCCGGTTCGTTTGCCCGCGCGCTCCCCAGTGTCGACCAGCTCCTTCGCCATCCCGCGCTGGCCGATCGAGAAGCCGCGGTGCCCCGCGCGCTGCTGCTGGAAGCGCTGCGCGAGGTGCTGGACGAGGCGCGGCGGGCAGCGTTGGAGACGAGTGCCGCGCCCCCGAGCAGCGATGTGCTCGTCGAGCAGGCGTGGTCGCGGGTCCAGGCAGCGCTGCGACCACCGCTGCGGCGCGTGCTCAACGCCACGGGTGTGGTCGTCCACACCAATCTCGGCCGGGCGCCGCTGAGCCGGGCGGCGCTGGAGGCGATCGCCCTCGTCGCGCAGGGCTACAGCAACCTCGAATACGATCTGGCGGCCGGCGCGCGTGGCTCGCGCCACACGCTCGTCTCCGGGCTGATTCGTCGGGTGGTCGGGGCGCAGGATGCCCTGGTGGTCAACAACAACGCTGCTGCCCTGGTGCTGGCGCTCGGAGCACTGGCGGCCGGGCGCGAGGTGATCATCTCGCGGGGTGAGCTGGTCGAGATCGGCGGCGGCTTCCGCATCCCGGACATCATGCGCCAGAGCGGAGCGCGGCTGGTGGAGGTCGGCACCACCAATCGCACCTATGCGGAGGACTTCGAACGGGCCATTGGGGAGCAGACGGCGCTGCTGCTCCGCGTCCACGCGAGCAATTTCCGGCTGACCGGGTTTGTTCATGCGCCGGGTATGGAGGAGCTGGCCGCGCTGGCGCGCCGGCGAGAGCTGGTGCTGCTGCACGACCTCGGGAGTGGAGCGCTGCTCGACACCGCGCGCTTCGGGCTGCTCCACGAGCCGACGCCGATGGAGAGCTTGCAGCAGGGGGCCGACCTGGTCTGCTTCAGCGGCGACAAGCTGCTCGGTGGGCCACAGGCCGGCATCCTGGCGGGGCGGGCGGATCTCATCGCCCGACTGCGGCGGCATCCGCTCGCCCGCGCGATCCGCCCGGACAAGATGACGCTCGCCGCGCTGGCTGCCACCCTGCGGCACTATCTGCTCGGCGAGGCGGAGCGCGAGATCCCCATCTGGCGCATGATCGCCGCTACGCCCGAGGTGCTGGCGCGGCGGGCCAGGGTGCTGGCCGATGGGCTGGCGGGGCTACCCGCCGATGTCGGGTTGATCCAGGGCGCCTCGGCAATTGGCGGAGGCTCGCTGCCGGGCGAGACGCTGCCCACCACGCTGGTGGCGCTCTCCTGGCGTCGCGGCACGGCCGGCGAACTGGCCGCGCGGCTTCGCCAGGCCGAGCCCGCCGTCGTTGCCCGGGTGGAGCACGAGCAGGTGCTGCTTGACCCTCGGACCGTCCTGCCCGAGGAAGATCCACTGCTGCTTGCTACCTTGCGCGAGCGGCTGGCGATGGGGGAGGCATGATCGCGGTGCAGGCTCCGCCCCGTGTGATCGGGACCGCTGGCCACGTGGACCACGGCAAGAGCACGCTCATCAAAGCGCTCACCGGGATCGATCCCGACCGGCTCCAGGAGGAGAAGGAGCGCGGAATGACGATCGACCTCGGCTTCGCCTGGCTGCGGCTCCCTGGCGGCCAGGAGGTGAGCATCGTCGACGTCCCCGGCCACGAGCGCTTCATCCACAACATGCTAGCCGGCGTCGGCGGGATCGACCTGGCGCTGCTGGTGATCGCCGCCGACGAGGGGATCATGCCCCAGACACGCGAGCACCTGGCGATTCTGGACCTGCTCGGCATCCGCCACGGTGTGGTCGCCCTCACCAAGGCGGACCTGGTCGACCAGGAGTGGCTGGACTTTGTCCAGGCGGAGGTGGAGGAGGCGCTGCGCCGCACCAGCCTGGCCGGCGCCCCCATCGTCGCAGTGTCGGCGGTCACCGGCGCCGGGCTGGACGCGCTGCTCCAGGCGTTACAGAGCAGGCTAAGTGCCGAGCGCAGCCGGCCGACGAGTGGAATGGCACGGCTGCCGATCGACCGCGTGTTCACCGTGGCCGGTTTCGGCACCGTGGTGACCGGCACCCTGGTCGATGGCGAACTGCGCCTCGGCCAGGAGGTGGAGGTCCAGCCCGGCGGGCTGCGGACGCGGGTGCGCGGGCTCCAGACGCACAAGCGGAAGGTTGAGCTGGTGCCCGCGGGAAGCCGCGCCGCAGTGAACCTCTCTGGCGTCTCGACGGAGCACCTGCGCCGGGGGCAGGTGCTGACCGCGCCCGGTGCTCTGCAGCCGACCGCGGTGGTGGACGCGCGATTGCGGCTGGTGGCTGACCTGGCGCGCCCGCTGGGGCACAACGCGCTGGTGACGTTCCACGCCGGCACCGCCGAGGCGACCGCCCGGGTGCGCCTGCTGGACGCGCCGGAGCTGAAGCCTGGCCAGAGTGGCTGGGTGCAGATCGCCCTGGCGGAGCCGCTTGCGCTGGCCAAGGGCGATCTGTTCATCGTTCGGCAGCCCTCCCCTAGCCTCACACTCGGCGGGGGGATGGTGGTGGAGCCGCACCCCCGCCGGCACCGCCGCTTCCAGGATGCCGTGGTGCGGCAGCTCGAAGTGCTTGAGCGCGGCTCCCCGGAGGAGGTGCTGCTCGAGCACCTGCGTGCCCGCGAGCCGACTGACCTGGAGGCGCTCGCCCGCCGAGCCGGGGCGACGATCACCGAGTTGCGTCCGACCCTGGTAGCCCTGCTCGAACGCGGCGCGGCGTTGGCGCTCGGTTCAGCCGAGGGGCTCGGCCCGCGGACGATCTTGATCTCCCGCCTCGGGTGGGACCGGCTGGCTGGCCAGGCCACCACGTTGCTGCGCACGTTCCACCAAACCAATCCGCTACGCCGCGGAATGCTCAAAGAGGAGCTGCGCGGCCGGCTGGGGCTCGATCCGCGCACCTTCCCGCGTGTGGTCGCCGCGCTCCAGACGGAAGGGCTGCTGGTTGAAGAGGGTCCGCTGGTCCGCCTGGCGACCCATGCCGTGGTGCTGACCCCCGAGCAGGAGCGCATCGCCGAGCGGCTGCGTGCGGTGCTCCAGACGGCGGGCGCCTCGCCGCCGAGTCGGCCGGAGCTGGAGGCACAGGTGGGCGCTCCGTCCGAGCTGGTCCAGGCGCTGGTGGAGCGGGGCGACCTGGTAGAGATTGCCCCCGACCTGGTGTACCCGCGCGCAACGATTGAACTGCTGCGCGAGCGGCTCGTCGCGGCGCTGCGCGAGCGGGGCCGAATCACGGTGGCCGAGGTGCGCGACCTGTTCGACACCAGCCGGCGCTACGCGCTCCCACTGCTGGCATATTTCGACGAGCAGCGGCTCACCCGGCGTGTCGGCGACGAGCGGACGCTGTACTGAGCTGACGGCGGCAGAGCGGGCCCGATCGTGGAGCCGCCGTCTCGTGCGGCGCGCTACCTGGCTCGGCCAGAGCGCTCCGGCGCGGGCGCACCCACGACGCCCACCCGGGGGCACAGGTCCAGCAGCGGGCAGGACTCGCAGCGGGGGATCGGCGCCCGGCAGATCGCCCGGCCGTGGCGGATCAGCAGCACGTGGAAGGCATAGCGGAACCGCTCGGGCACCTGCGCCTCTAGCGCCCGGTGCGCCGCGTCGGCGTTCATCCCGGGGGGAATCAGCTCCAGCCGACGTGCCACCCGGTGCACATGCGTGTCCACCGGGATCGCCGGCTTGCCGAGCGCGAAGACGAGCACACAGGCCGCGGTCTTCGGTCCGACGCCCGGCAGCGCCTCTAGGTAGGCCCTGGCCTGCTCAGTAGGGAGGGCGCGCAGGAACTCCAGGTCCAGCGCGCCGCGCTCGGCCTGGATGGCGGCAAGCACAGCCTGGATTCGGTGCGCCTTCACTTCCGCCAGCCCGCCGGCGCGGATCGCCTCCGCCACCGCGGCCGGATCGGCCTCCAGCACTGCCTGCCAGGTGGGAAACCGCGCCCGGAGCGCCTGATAGGCCCGCTCAGCGTTCACGTCGGAGGTGTGCTGGGAGAGGATGGTCCCGACCAGCTCCTCCAGCGCGTTGCCGCCCCGCTGGTCCCACTCGGGCGCTCCGGAGCCTTCCGCCAGGCGGCAGAACACCAGCCGCGCTCGCTCGCTCCCCCACCGCTCGCCGTCGTTCACCGCCGCAGTATAGCGGCCAGGGCGCCTCTGCTCAGCGCGTATACTGAGGCTGCATTCCTGCCCACAACGGAGCCTCCATCCGCGTGCACGCGCTCGACGGCCTCAACCCGCGCCAGCTCGAGGCAGTCCAGACGGTCTCCGGGCCGCTGCTGATCCTAGCTGGGCCCGGCTCCGGCAAGACGCGCGTCATCGTCCATCGCATCGCCTACCTGGTGGAGCACGAGGATGTCCACCCCGGGCGTATCGTCGCGGTCACCTTCACCAATCGAGCTGCCCGAGAGATGCGCGAGCGGCTCGACCACCTGATCGGTCGCCGGGCGCAGTATCTGACCGTGGGGACCTTCCACGCCACCTGCGCCCGCTGGCTCCGTATCGACGGCCACCACCTGGGGCTCGATCCCCACTTCACCATCTTCGACGACAACGACCAGGTGGACCTCGTCAAGCGGGTGGCGCGGGAGCTGGAGATCGACGAGCGGCGCTTCACCCCGCGCTCCATCCTGAACGCGATCTCCGCTGCCAAGAGCCGGCTGGTCGAGCCGCATGAGTATGCCCGCCAGGCCGAGGGGCGCTGGCAGGAGCTGGTCGCCAGCGTCTATCGGCACTACCAGAACGAGCTGGAGCGGAACCAGGCGCTGGACTTCGACGACCTGCTGCTGTACACCGTGCGGCTCCTGCAAGACGTCGAGCCGGTGCGCGAGCGTTACCAGGAGCGCTATCTGCACCTGCTGGTCGATGAGTTTCAGGACACCAACCCGGTCCAGTACCAGCTCGTGAAGCTGCTCGGCGGCAAGCACCGCAACGTCTGCGTGGTCGGCGATCCCGACCAGAACATCTACTCCTGGCGGCACGCCGAGATCCGCAACATCTTCGCCTTCCAGGAGGACTTCCCGGAGCTCAAGGTCGTCGTGCTGGAGCAGAATTACCGCTCCACCCAGACGATCCTGGACGTGGCGCACGCGGTGATCTCCGAGAACACGATGCGGATGCCGAAGCGCCTCTGGACCGAGAATCCGCGCGGGCCGGAGGTCGTTGTGCACGAGGCCTACGATGAGCGGGACGAGGCGCTCTTCGTGGTGCGCGAGATCGAGCGGCGGGTTGCTCGTGGCGCCGCCTACGCCGACTTCGCGGTGATGTACCGCACCAACGCGCAATCCCGGGCGCTGGAAGAGGCATTCTCGCGATACCGCCCGCCGATCCCGTACCGGCTGGTCGGCGGGGTGCGCTTCTACGAGCGGCGTGAGGTGAAGGACATCCTGGCCTACCTGCGCTTGCTCAACAATTCGCGCGACACTGTCAGCTTGCAGCGCATCATCAACGTTCCCTCGCGCGGACTGGGCGAAAAGACGCTGGCCGAGCTGTGGCGCTGGGCCCAGCGCCACGAACTGCCACCCTACGAGGCGCTGGAGCGCCTGGCGACCGGCGATGGCTCGATCAACGGCAAGCCAGCGCCATTCACCTCCCGGGCGCGGGTACTGCTCGGCCAGTTCGTCCAGCTCATCGAGGAGCTGCGGGCGGAGCTGGACCACATGACGGTGGCGGAGGTGGTCGACGCGGTGCTCGGCCGCACCGGCTATGGCCGGATGGTGCGCGACGGCTCGGAGGAGGGCGAGGAGCGCTGGGCCAACCTGGTACAGCTCCGGGCCAAGGCGGCGGAGTACGACGAGCTGGAGCCGGGGACAGCACTGCCGCGCTTCCTGGAGGAGGTCTCGCTCGTCCAGGACGTCGACAACCTGGATGCCTCGGCCAACGCCGTCACGCTCATCACGCTGCACGCGGCCAAGGGGTTGGAGTTCCCCTGCGTCTTCATCCTCGGGCTGGAGGAAGGGCTCTGCCCGCACGTCCGCTCGATGGACAGCACCGCGCAGATGGAGGAGGAGCGGCGGCTCTTCTTCGTCGGTATCACCCGGGCGATGCGTGATCTGTACCTGCTGTACGCCTACCGCCGGGGCCAGTACGGCGGAGAGGCGATGGAGAGCACGCCCTCGCGCTTCCTGAGCGACATCCCGGAGCATCTCGTCCGCAGGACCCTCGGGACGAGTACCCGTTCCGCCTCCGCGCTGCGCTTCGATGTCAGCGACGAGCCGCCAATCACGCGTCGCGCGCCCCGCCCGTCCATCGAGGCACCACGAGCCGCGCCGGCAGAGCTGCGCAGGACGAGCACCCCCAGCGCGCCGACCATCGCCGAGGGGCGGCGGGCGCGCTTCCGCGCTGGGCAGAAAGTCCGGCACAACACGTTCGGCCTGGGGATCGTGGTCGCCAGCGAGCTGCGCGGCGGCGACGAGCAGGTCACTGTCGCGTTCGAGGGCAGCGGGCTGAAGAAGCTGAGCCTGGCGTTTGCCAAGCTCGAGCCGGCCTGATCGCGCCCCGGCCGTGCCTGGCGATGGGGGAGGGAGGCACCGTGCGGTGTGGGCGGCGACGGCGAGGGATATTCCGCGCGCTCCTTCTTGCGGCAGCGCTCCTGGGCCTCGGGGCCGGGGTGCTGCCGGCTGCCTCAGCGCCGCCTAGTGCGGCCGGGGCAGCCGGCCAGCCAGCAGGGCCGGATTGGGCCTCGCTCGGGCTAGTGGCTCCGCTCTGGGTTGCGCGGAGCACCCCGATCGTTGGCCAGTCGTTCGCCAGCGTTGCGGGGCGAATTGCCTACTGTGCCCCGGGTGGCATCCCGCTCAGCCGCGACGGGGGCGCCACCTGGACGATCATCTCGACCGCGCCTGTGCTCCAGGCCGCCGCGACGTCGGGCTACCCGCTGCTGACTACCGGAGATGTGCCTCCCGCCTGCACCGCGCTGGCGCTCGACCCAACCTACCCGGACAGCCTGTACGCGGTCTTCCCGTCGGCCAGAGGGCCCTACGGGGCACCGCCGATCATCTTCGTGGGCTACCACACCGCGGATGGTGGACAGGGCTGGCAGCCGATTCCCACGCCGCCGGGAATCGACCGGGAGCAGTTCGGCGGCTTCCAGGTGGACGGCACAGCGGTGCAGGCGCTGTTCGCCCGGCCCGCCTCCACGGCGGGGACCCCGCCCGGGTTCCTGCTCGAGCAGACGGCGGACGGTGGGCAAAGCTGGGCCAGCCCGCCGCTCGTCGACTGCCCGGCCACCGGCCCCTGCGTCCGCTGGGGGCCAGCGCCCAACGCCATCGGCTCCTGCGCGATGCATGCGCGGATCCAGCCGGTCGAGGTCTCCAGCGACGGCGGGCAGTCCTGGTCGCCCGCCGGGTTCGGGGGCGAAGCCGTGGAGACCGGCCTTGGCGGGGTGAACGCCTGCGCGCTCAACGAGCTGGCGGCGCTGGCTGAACGCGAGGTGCTGCTCCTCACGGGAGACGCGCTCGCCGCTGGCGGCTCCCCCGCGGAGCCAGTGCGCCTCTCCCACGACGGTGGCCAGAGCTGGCAGGGCATCGCGCTCCCGCCACTGCCCGGTGGGGCGATGCCACTCCTGCGTGGCTTTCAGCTCCTCCCCGGCGGGGCGCTGGTCGCCCGGCCACAGGATGGCCCGGCGTGGCTGCTGCTGCGGCCAGGCGCCTCGGCCTGGTGCGCGGTGCCGGCCGCGGCGCTGGATGCCCCGGTCGAGGCGGCGGACACCGCGCGAGTCATCGGCGACCGCTTCTGGTGGCTGGAGCATGCCAGCGCCGTGGTCCCGCCCACCAACCAGATGCCCGTCCCACGCAGCGTCCCGCTCGCCGCGCTCCAGTGCGGCGACAGCGGCTAAACGAGCGGTCAGCGGTCAGCGATAGCCGCGGTGCGGGCACTGGTCAGGCGGATAAGATCGTCGGACGCACCAAAGCGCTGGCCGAGCGGGCTGATGCCGCCGACCAGATAGCCGGTGACCCCTGCGCGTCGGACGGCTTTGCCAGCTCGCCCGCTTCCCGGCCAGCGCGGCTACGAGCGCCTTCAGGTTCAGGTGCTGGCCCACTGGCGGGATCGCCCTCGCTCGCCGGCGCTCGCCCACCTGAGCGATGAGCGTCTTGAACACCCGGGCCGAGGCCAGCCCGAGCGCCTCGGCCGCCTCCAGCCCGCACGGTGCGGCGAGGGGGCGTGGTGGTACTCGTGCAGGGCGTAGCGAATCCCGGCGCGCTGCGCCACGCTGGTGGCAGGAGTGGCCCGGCCGCTCATCGTCTCCATCTCCGGTTCCCCAGGGGCATCAGGCAAGTGGTAGCCCGCAGCAGTGCGGGCTACCCAGCGCCTGGCCAGGTTTGACGCTCTTCTGGGGCGGACCTATACTCCGGCCACATTGGCAGGCGAGCGCCTCGGCCACAACGCGGAGTCCGCGTGGACGCCGCGCTGAGCCTTCGCCCGGCTCAGGACATCTGGCCTGTGTGCCGGCGGCGAGTGATGAACATGAGCGTCCGGCCCTCGGCTGGGTTCGATCCGATGCTGCGCGCGCTGGCGCTCGCGGCCAGCGTCGTCGGCACCACTAGCCCCAACCCGGCCGTCGGCGCGGTCCTGGTGCGGGATGGGGAGATCGTTGGGGAGGGGGCGACCCAGCCGCCGGGAGGACCGCACGCGGAGGTCGTGGCCCTGCGGCAAGCGGGCGAACGCGCCCGCGGCGCCACCCTGTTCGTGACGCTGGAGCCGTGCTCGCACGTCGGTCGGACGCCGCCCTGCGCTGAGGCGCTGATCGCCGCCGGCGTGCGCGAGGTCCACTTCGCCATCCCGGACCCGAGCCCCTGGGTGGCAGGGGGCGGGCGGCGGGCGCTGGAAGCGGCCGGAATCAGCGTCCACGTCGGGGAGCGAGCGGAGGAGGCCCGCCGGCTCAACGAAGCGTTCTTAAAGTGGGCGAATACGGGGCTCCCGTTCGTCACGGCGAAATACGCGATGACGTTGGACGGAAAGATCGCCACCCGCGCCGGCCACTCGCGCTGGATCAGCGGCGAGGCGGCGCGGGCGCTGGTGGGCCGCTGGCGCGCGGCGAGCGATGCCATCCTGGTGGGGGTACAGACGATCCTGCGCGACGATCCACAGCTCACCGCGCGCGACGAGCGTGGCCAGCCGCTGGCGCGCCAGCCGCTGCGGGTAATCTTCGACAGCCGGGCCAGGACGCCCAGCGCTGCCCGCGCAGTAGCGCCGGAGGCGCCGGGCCGGGCGCTGGTCGTGACGACCGACGAGGCGCCGCCGGAGCAGATCGCGCGGCTGCGAGCGCAAGGGGTGGAGGTGCTCCAGGTGCCGAGCCGGGCCGGGCGGGTGGACCCAGGCGCAGCGCTGCGGGAGCTGGGGCGGCGGGAAGTGACCTCGGTATTCGCCGAGGCGGGCGGGGAGCTGCTGGCGTCGTTGCTGGCGGCGGGGCTGGTGGACAAGGTAGTGGCGTTCATCGCCCCCATCCTGGTGGGCGGCGCCTGTGCGCCGACGCCCCTGGCAGGCGCTGGTGTGGAGACGATGGACCAGGCGATCAGGCTGCGCGACGTCAGCTACGAGCTAGTTGGCCGCGACGTGCTGGTGGTGGGGTACCCGGTATGTTCTCCGGCATCGTAGAAGAGGTGGGGCGGGTCCAGGCGCTGGAGCGCCAGGGCGAGAGCGTCCGGCTGCGGGTGGCGGCAGAGCTGGTGCGGGCTGACCTGGAGATCGGGCACAGTATCGCTATCGACGGCATCTGCCTCACCGTGACCGAGCTTTCGCCGGATGGCTTCGTGGTTGGGCTCTCGCCGGAAACGCTGCGGCGGACGTCGGTGGGTGGACTGGCGCCCGGGGACCGGGTGAACCTGGAGCGGGCGGTGCAGGTGGGGGGGCGCATCGGGGGCCACTACGTCCAGGGGCATGTGGATGGTGTGGGGACGATCCTGAGCCGGCGGCCGGAGGGCGACTCCGAGATCGTCACCTTCTCCGCTCCCGCGGAGCTGCTGCCGTACATCGTGCTGAAAGGGTACATTGCGGTTGATGGGATCAGTCTGACCGTGGCGAGCCGCGCTCCGGACAGCTTCAGCGTGGCGCTGATCGAGTTCACCAAGCGCGCAACCGGGCTCGGGGCTAAGCCCGTCGGAGCGGCCGTCAACCTGGAAGTCGACATCATCGGCAAGTACGTGGAGAGCCTGCTGGCCAGCCGCTTCGGGCGCGCGGCGGGGCTCCAGGAGGACACATGAAGCCGTTGGCCGCGATCGGCGATGCTATCGCCGAGCTTCGCGCGGGCCGCTTCGTCGTCATCGTCGACGACGAGCGACGGGAGAACGAGGGGGATCTAGCGATCGCTGCCGAGTTTGTCTCCGCCGCGGCGATCAACTTCATGGCGCGCGAGGCCCGCGGGCTCATTTGCACACCTATCAGCGGCGCCCGGCTGGATGAGCTGGAGATTCCCCTGATGGTCGCTGCCAGCGAGCCCGCGGCAACGGCCTTCACCGTCTCCGTCGACGCGCGGCAGGGGGTGACCACCGGGATCTCGGCAAGCGATCGTGCCGTCACCATCCGGCTCCTGTTGGATCCTCGTGCCCGGCCGGAGGACTTTCTGCGGCCGGGACACGTGTTCCCGCTGCGCTACCGCGAGGGCGGGGTGCTGGTCCGCCCGGGCCACACCGAGGCCTCGGTAGACCTGGCGCGTGCGGCCGGGCTGTTTCCCGCCGCGGTGATCTGCGAGATCATGAACGACGACGGCTCGATGGCCCGGCTGCCAGACCTGCTCCGCTTCGGGCAGCGCCACGGGATCGCGGTGATCTCCATCGAGGATCTGATCACCTACCGGCGGCGCGAGGCCAACGGGGTGGTGATGGAGCCGCTGGCGGTGCCGGCCAAGCTGGTGAGGGGCTGATGGGGCGTGAGCTGGAAGGCGAGCTGACGGGGGCCGGGCTGCGGATCGGCGTGGTAGTGGCGAAGTTCAACGACCTGGTGACGACCCGGCTGCTGGATGGTGCACGGGCCGGGCTGCGCCGTCTGGGCGTTGCTGACGACGACGTCGACGTCGCCTGGGTGCCCGGCTCGATGGAGATACCCCTGGTGGCACAGAAGCTGGCCTCTAGTGGCGACTACGCGGCCATCATCTGTCTGGGCGCGGTCATTCGCGGCAGCACGGCGCACTTCGACTACGTCGCCGCCGGCGCGGCCAATGGGATCGCCCGGGTGGCGCTGGACACCGGGGTGCCGGTGATCTTCGGTGTGCTCACTACCGATACTCTGGAGCAGGCGCTGGAGCGGGCAGGCAGCAAGCAGGGGAACAAGGGCTACGAAGCCGCGTTCGCGGCGGTGGAGATGGCGAACCTGGTGCGGGCGCTCACCCCAGCCCGTCGCGTCTGAGCGGTCTGCTGGGTGGAGTGGGCCTTCCGGCGCTCAGGTCTGGACCGGCTCGCCGAGCTTCCGCTCCCGCCCGGCCAGGAGCCGCTGGATGTTGTCGTGGTGGCTGGCGACGATGAACGCGGCTGCACCGAGGCCGAACAACATGTAGGCCGCCGGCCAGCCCCAGACGGCGACTTCGTACACGATCACCAGCGCCGCGACGATCGTCCCCAGGAGCGAACCGAGCGAGACGAAGCGTGTCAGTGCGATCACGATGACGCCCACCAGCAGCGCGATCAGGAAGATCCACCAGGAGACCACCAGCAGGCCGCCCAGGCCCGGTGTCACCCCGCGACCGCCGCGGAAGCCGATGTAGGGCGAGAAGCCGTGGCCAACGACGGCTGCCACAGCGGCGACGGCGTTCGCCCAGGAATCGCCGAACAGCCAGCTCACCAGGCTCACCGCGACCACCGCCTTCAGGAAATCGCCCGCGAAGACGACGGCCGCGGCGGCGGGGCCAAGCGTGCGCAGCACATTTGTAGCGCCGGTCTTCTTGCTCCCAACCTGGGTGAGATCGACGTGCCGCGCCCGCGCCACCAGGATGCCGGTGGGGATCCCCCCGAACGCGTACCCGATGAGTGCGGCCAGGATATACGCTACCGGCGACATGGCCAGCTCCCACCACACCGCGATGCCTCATTATAGGAGCCGGATAGACGCGATCCGGCGGGTGGCGGTGCTCAACGCCGGCGGCTGGGGCACCGCGCTCGCGGTGCTGCTCGCGGGCCAGGGGTACTCGGTGGTGCTCTGGGCTCGCCGCCCGGAGCTGGCGGCGAGGATCGACCGGGAGCGCTGCAACGCGGAGTACCTGCCCAACGTTCCCATCCCAATCCCTGTGCGCGCTACCGCCAGCCTGGAGGCGGCGCTGGACAGCGCCCAGGTCGTGGTCCTGGCGCCGATCTCCTCCGCGCTCCGCGAGCTGGCGCGGCGGGTCGCGCCGCTGATTGCCCCCGACGTCCTGGTCGTCCACGGCACCAAGGGGCTGGAGCTCGGGACGTGGTTGCGGGGGAGCCAGGTAGTCGAGGCGGAGCTAGGGCCGCGCTTCGCCGGGCGGGTCGCGGCGCTGTCGGGCCCGACCCACGCCGAAGAGGTGGGACGGGGCATCCCGACCGCGGCGGTGATCGCCTGCGCTGACCCCGAGCGGGCTGAGGCATTGCAGCGGCTGTTCACGACCCCGAGCTTCCGGGTGTACACCAATCCGGACATCGTCGGGGTCGAGCTGTGTGGGGCGGCGAAGAACGTGATCGGGATCGCGGCGGGGATCAGCGACGGCCTCGGCTACGGTGACAACGCCAAGGCCGCGCTCACCACACGCTTCATCGCTGAGCTAGCGCGGCTGGTTCAGGCCTGCGGCGGGTGCCTCACCACCGTTGTCGGCCTGGCAGGGATCGGCGACATCCTGGCGACGACGACCAGCCGCCACAGCCGTAACCGGTGGTGCGGGGAGCAGCTTGGCCGGGGCCGGCCGCTGGCCGAGGTGCTGGCCAGCACCCGCATGGTGGTAGAAGGCGTGCCTGCGACGCGGGCCGTGCTGGCGCTGGCGGAGCGCGCCGGGGTAGAGATGCCGATCACCCAGCAGATGGGCGACATTCTCTTCGCGGGCCGGCCCCCGCTGGCAGCGCTTGCCGAACTCATGACCCGGCAGATGACCGCCGAAGCCTGGCTCTGACGTCACCTGTCCTTTTTCTTCTTGGGTGTGGGCGTTGGCTTGGGCGGCTGGGGCGCCGGGGCCGGAGTGGCGGTGGCGGCGGGCGGCGGAGCCGGGGCGGCCGTGGGGGGTGGGGGAGCCGGAGGGGCTGGCGCCGTCGTGGGGGGTGGGGGCGTTGTTGGGGCCGGCGGCGAAGTCGGGAGCGCCGCGGGCTGCTCCGCCGCGTTGTCCTGCTCATTCGCCGCGGGGCGAGTGGGGAGCGGTGTCTTCAGCGGGACCGCGACCGGGCTCGGCGCCGCGACCAGCTCATCGGGGGCGTCAGCCGCCGGGGCGACCACAGGCACGGAGACGGCCACGGGGGGTGTCGGAATGACCGGGGCGCTGGCATAGCTGCCGAAGTCGCCGGGTGGAACCGGGATCGGGTCTGCGTCGGTCGCCTGGGTGTCGAAGTAGTCATAGACCGCGCGGGAGAGGTCTGCGATCATCTGCGTTCCGGCGCCAACATCGGCGAGATCGCGGGTCAGCACGGCGATGACGTAGGTGCTGTGAGGCGCGTAGACGATCCCCACATCATGGACCGACCGCTCCCAGTTGCCCGTCTTGTGCGCCACGGGAGTGTCCGGCGGCAGCTCGGCCGGCAAGCGGTCGTTGACCTGCTGGCGCAGCAGCAGGTGTGCCATCTCCGCGCTCGCCTGCGCGTCGACCGCCTGGCCCCGGGCGATCGCCTCCAGCAGCCGCAGCATGTCGTGCGGCGACGTGGTGAGCCGGGCGTCGCTGATCGTGGTGTTCTGCAGGCCCAGCGCTGCCATGTCGTCGTTCACCTGGCGCGAGCCGACGCGCCCGAGCAGCAGCACCGCACTCACATTGTCGCTGAAGGTGATCATCCGCTCCAGGGCGGTGCCCAGCGTCATCCGCGTCCCGACCGGCCAGGTCATCGTTCCCAGATCGTAGCTGGCTGCCTGCTCGGAGATCGTCATCCCTTCCTTGAAGCTGAGGGCGCCATCCTGGCGCTGCTTGAACACTTCGTACATGACGGCCACTTTGAACAGGCTCGCCGCCGGATACTCCTCGTCAGCATTGAGCAGGACGCCGCGGCCCGTACCCAGGTCCTTGATCGCCACGCCGACCACGCCCTGCACCGGCCCGACCACCTGAAGCACCCGGTCCCGCAAGGTGGGGGCCTCCAGCAGCGCCGCGGGATCCACCGGCCCCGCCAGCGCTGGCGTGGGGGTAGCCGCCAGCGGGCTGGAGGGCGCGAACGCAATGGGAGGAGCAGTTGCGGCAGCCACCGCCGTCGCGGGCGCGCGGGGTTGCGCTGGCAGGGCCTCACTCCGGCCTGGGGGCAGCACCACGCCCGGGGTGGCCCATGGGACAGCCCAGTCTTCCGCCTGGACCTCGCTCGGACGGCTCAAGCGGATGGCAGCCAGAGCGACGACCACCACGACGATCCCGGCGGCAACGCTGAGCCAGAGCCAGCGGAGGGCATCTGGGGTCCCCCGCGTCCGGCGCATTCGCCGCGCCTGGCTACGACGCCTGGGCATCAGGCTCCTTTCGGCCTCGACCCAGCCGGGTGGCGAGTTGGGCGAACAGGCGCGCGCCCTCGTCACGGAACCGGGCGACCGCCTCCCGAGGCGGTCGCCGACCATGCTCGTAATAGAAGCGGGCTATCTGCCCAACCACGAAGGTGCCGACGAAGGCGACCGCGGTCTTGGGGGCCGCCCCGACCATCGGTGGGAGCAGCCCGGCGGCGCTGCGCGCCAGGGTACGCCAGAACAGAGCCCCGCCAACAACGGGCAGAATCTCGAGCGCCAGTGCCCGCAGGTTGCCGAGGTCCCGTCCGTACAGCCCGGCCAGCTTGAACACCAGCAGCGCCTGGTTCTTGGTCAGGACCAGCAGATCGGCGGCGTCCCCAGCCAGCCCGCCGGCCAGGGGGATCACCGCCGGCAGGTTGGACAGCAGCGCGAACTCCGCATTCACCCGACTGGCGTCGCGGATAAGCGCCGTGGCCACGCTGGGGCGCAGCACCGGCGCCCGCCGGCCCAGCGCCAGGGCGAGGTGCGGGAGCCGCTCGGCCAGCAGGGTGCCCAGGGTCTCCCTCACCGCCTCTGCGTCCCGCGCGTCAACCCAGACCTCCGGCGCCGCGATGCCCAGCCCTTGCTGGTCGCACCGTGCGGGCTCCGGCACCTGGTCGGCGAAGGTATGGACGATCAGCAGCGGGCCAGAGGCCGCGAGCCGGGCGGCAGCCACGCGGGTGGCGTCGTCCGGGGCAGCGCGTCCATCCAGCACCAGCAGCGTCGCGTCCACCGAGGCCGGGGTCTCCGCCGCCACCGGCAGGATGTGGGCACCAGCGGCAGCGGAATCGCCCCCAAGCAGAGCGCGTGCCAGGGTGTGGCGCCCGCTCCCCTCCGCGCCCCGCAGCGCGAGGCCAACGGGCCGCTGGATGTCGGCGCGGAGCTGTACAAGGTCGAGCTCGCGGACCAGCCCCCAGAACTGCGTCAAACTGCCAAGCATCGCCATCGTTTGGGCGCTCCCAGTGTAGCAGGCCGCTTCTCCCCGCCGAAGCGCTGGCGTGAGGGCGCGTGCATACGTGATTCTGCGATGAGGACGTCGGCCGTTCTGAGTATTGGTGGCGGTCAGCGGCCCGCTGGGCGTGGCTCGTTCCAGGACACCACGGCAGGATCTGCCCATATAGAAGCGTTGAACCATGGCGCGGCCATCGCCGCGCATTGACACGCGGTCGCGCTGGGCCTACGATCCGGGCGATGAGCGTGCCGCGACGCGGGCGGGTCGTTCTCCTGGTCCTCGACGGTGTTGGGCCGGAGATCGTCGTGCCTGACATCACCCCAACGCTCCGGCGGCTGGCCGAGACCGGCGGGATCGCCCCCGTCGGGGGACTGGCGGAGCTGGTCGCGAGCACCGGCCCGAACCACGCCACTTTACTCACTGGAGCGCCGCTCGCTGTCCACGGCGTCCTGGCGAACCGCGTCTTCGACGAGCAGGGGCGTACGGTCAACGATCCCCAGGTACAAGTCCCGACCATTCTGACCCGCGCCCGGGTGGGCGGGAGGCCATGCGCACTGATCGCCAGTGACCCGGATATCATTGTCACCGTGCGTGGCGAGGAGGCCGATCTCTGCTGGCCGGACCGCGCTCAGCGCGCGGCGGACAGCCCGAAGTACGTGCCCGATGCGCGCACGGTCGACCGCCTCGTTACGGCGCTGGACGAGGAGTACGGGCTGGTCGTCGCACAACTTCAGGAGGCGGACTCCGCCGCCCATCTGGATGGGATCGATGGCGAGCTTGCCGTCGACGCGTACCGCCGTCTTGACCGGGCGGTAGCCCACGTGGTGGAAGCGCTCAGGCCCGCCTGGGAGGAGACGCTCCTCGTCATCGTGTCCGACCATCGTTCCGAGAACCTGGTCCACGACGAGCCGGTCCGGCTCGCTGAGGCACTGGCGGGCTGGGCCAACGTCATCGAGGACGGTTCGGCCGCGCTGGTGCGACCAGTGCCAGGCGCGCATCAGGAGGTGATGTGGCGAGCGCTTGCCTGCGAGGGTGTCGACGGGATCGGGGCACTAGACCACGAGCACCTCGTCGCCTGGGCCCAGCCCGGCCGCGCGTTCGGGCGGGAGGGGCCGATTCGACTGCGCGCGGTGCACGGCAACGTTACTACTCGGCCCTGCCTGACGCTGGTGGCAGGCGGGCACCCGATCGTCGCGTCGCTCGCCGCGCTCATCCGTCGCAGCCCACCACCGCTCCGACTCTGGGCTGGCGTCGCCGGAGAGGTACTCGGCGTCTAACGGCGGAGCTCTCCTGGGACGAATCCCATGGCCGCTTCTTCTGATCCCCCGCTTGACGATACGAACCGCTCGCCGCGGCGCAGCGCCTGGATCGCCTCCGCCATTGACGTCCCGACGCGTAGTCTGCTGAACGCGGATAGCCAGGTCTTTCTGCACCAGTCGCTTTCGACGCCCTGCCTCAATGTCATCTGTGCCGCCAGCGGGGTGGAGATCCAGGATCTCGCCGGCCGGCGCTACCTGGACCTGCACGGGAACAACGTCCATCATATCGGCTACGCCCACCCGCGCCTGATCGCGGCGCTGAAGGCCCAGCTCGATGAGCTGACGTTCTCGCCGCGGCGCTACACGAACCAGGTAGCGGTTGAGCTGGCCGCTGCGCTCACGACGCTTACCTCTGGCCTGCTGACGAAATGCCTGTTCGCCCCTAGCGGCAATGACGCGATGGAGATCGCACTGCGGATCGCCCGCGGCGTGACCGGGCGCCACAAGACGGTCGGCTTCTGGGGGGCGTTCCACGGCGCGGGCATCGCGGCGGCCAGCGTCGGCGGGGAGGCGTTGTTCCGCGCTGGTCCATCGGCCGGCCCACTGCTGCCCGGCACGAACCACGTCCCACCTCCGACCTGCTACCGCTGTCCCTATGGTGGCGGTGCACGCAACGGCTGCTGCCTGCTTGCGCCCCGGGCAATCCGCCATGTGCTCGAACAGGAGGGCGACGTCGCTGCCGTCGTCGTCGAGCCGGTGCGTGGAGCGGAGTACGTTCCACCGCCAACGTTCTGGCAGGAGGTGCGCCGCGCCTGTGACGAGTTCGGGGCGCTGCTGATCTTCGACGAAGTGCAGACAGGTCTGGGAAAGACCGGGCGAATGTTCGCCTTCGAGCACTACAGCGTTGTGCCGGACATCCTGGTGCTCGGCAAGGCGCTCGGCGGCGGGGTTCTGCCGCTTGCGGCAGTCCTAACCCGCGAGCGGTTCGATCGGTTCGGCGACATCTCCATTGGCCACTACACCCATGAGAAGAACCCGCTGCTAGCTCGGGCTGGGCTGATGACGGTAGAGATCATCCGCGACGAGGGGCTGGTCGACCGCGCCGCCGACCTCGGCGCGAGGGCGCTCACCCTCGCCCGGGAGCTCGCCGCCCGCCATCATCTCGTCGGCGACGTGCGCGGGCTGGGGCTTCAGCTTGGGATCGAGCTGGTGCGCGACCGGCTGACCAGGGAGCCGGCGCGCGACGAGGCCGAGGAGGTGCTCTACCTGGGACTGGAGCGCGGACTCAGCTTCAAGCTGTCGAACGGCTGCATCCTGGCGCTCAGTGCCCCGCTCGTAATCACCGCCGAGCAGCTCGAGCGTGTCTTTGCGATTCTCGACGAGTGCCTTACGCTGGTGGAGCGGCGGCCGACGCACCCGGCCGGCGCGTAACGTCCAGCTCCTCCGGTACCCTGTCCTGCTCCGAGAGCGGAAACACCTGGACCCGCTCGGCCGGGACACGGATCGTTGTCGCCCGGCCGCGTGGGAAACGCTCCGCCAGGTGCGAGGGGATGTCCACTCCGATCTCGGCGTCCGCGGTCACGACGTGGACGCGGGTCGAAGCGCCGCGGAACGAGATCAGCCCGATTGTGCCGGGCATCCCGGTCGCCGCGTCCAGTTCGACGCTCTCGGGCGTGAACACTGCGAGTACCCGGCTGCCTGGCGCCAGCGTCGTGGGGACCGCGAAGGCGTCACCCCAGCGCACCCAGCCGTCCATCCCGACGATGATGTCCAGGGTGTTGCGTGAGCCGACGAAGGTCGCTCCGAACAAGGTGGCTGGGTGCGTGTAGACCTCGGCCGGTGCTCCCAGCTCCACGAGCCGGCCGTGGTCCATGATACCGACCCGGTCGGCGATGGCGAGGGCCTCCACCTGGTCATGGGTGACGTAGATCGCCGTCATCCCGACCGCGAGCTGAATGCGGCGGATCTCGTCGCGGAGCGTCGTCCGGGTCAGGGCGTCGAGCGCGGAGAGCGGCTCGTCCAGCAAGAGCACCTTCGGGTGCGCTGCCAGCGCCCGAGCGAGCGCAATCCGCTGCTGCTGGCCGCCCGAGAGCTGGTGGGGGTAGCGATCGGCGGTGTGCTCCAGCCCAACCAGCGCGAGCAGCTCACGGACGCGGCTGGCGATCGCCGGCCGGGGCCAGCGTTTCGCTTCCAGCGGGAAGGCGATGTTCTCTGCCGCGGTCAGGTTCGGGAACAGCGCGTAGTTTTGGAACACCATCCCGACGCCGCGCGTGCGCGCCGGCTGCTCGGTCACGTCGACACCGCCGATGCGAAGCACTCCGCACTCGGGCATGGTCAGACCGGCGACGCAGCGCAATAAGGTCGTCTTCCCGCAACCGCTCGGCCCAAGCAGCGCCAGCATCTCGCCCTCGCGGACGTACAGCGAGACGTTGTCGAGCGCGACCGTGGCCCCGAAACGCTTGGTGATCCGTTCAAGCTCGACCGTGGGCATCAGGTTTGCTGCTCTGGGGCTGGCGCGAGCCGTACCACGTGCCCGCGATTGCGCAGGACGACGACGAGCGAGACGAAGAACAGCAGCGCCAGGCTCAGGACACTGGTGACCGCCAGACCGTTGGGGTTGGCGTCGGTGCCCCGCAACTGTCGAAGCTGCCAGAGCGGCAACGTCTCGAAGGACGAGCCGGTGATGATCCGCGCCAGCGCCAGGTCACCGATGACCGAGGCGAACACCAGGAGCGAGCCAACCGCGATCCCGACGCGGATGTTCGGGATGATCACGCGCCAGAGGGTGTGGGCCGGGCTGGCCCCGAGCGTCTCAGCAGCCTCCCAAAGCCGCACCGCTCCGACTGAGCTGAGCGCGGCGTCGACAGCCCAGAGGTAGGGCGGGTACGACGTCGCGACGTATGCCGCGAGCAGGAGCGGACCAGTGGATTGAAGCCAGGCAGTCGCCGGCCAGAGTCCGACGAAGCGGTGGATACCGGCCGCCATCACCACACCCGGTAAGACGAACGGGATCAGTGCACAACCAATCAGGATAGTGCGGATGCGCGGATTGCGGACGTGCGACCAGTACAGCGGTGGCAGTACCAGCAGGTTGACCAGCACGACGGTCGCCACTCCCAGGCCGACCGAACGTCCCAGGGCATCGAGGAAAGCGCGATCGGTCAGCGTTGCGCTCCACCAATGCAGCGTGAAGCCGTCGGGCAGCGGCCGCGCCCGCCAAACGGTGGCGACGGAGTAGAGCACGGTTGCGACAAGCGGGAACAGGGCGAATAGCATGGCTACCGCGAGCACCAGGGCGCGGAGCCACGACGGTCCGCTCAAGCCCGTGCTGCGCTCCGTGGCCCGGCGCGGCCGCAGTACCAGCTCGCCGCCCCGCACGGGTGAGGAGACGCTCACTTCACCCATCTCGCCGCCCGCCGCAGCGCCGCCGCGTAGAGCCACAGCGCCACGACTGAGAGTACCACGAGCAAGACAGACAAGCAGGCGGCTCGCTCGAAGCGGTTGGTTGTGCCGGCCGTCTGGATCAGTGCCCCAATGCGTAGCGTCATAAGCGGGACCGCCTCGCTCGTCCCGAGGAGCGACAGCGGGACCCCGTACTGCCCGATCGCCCAGGCGAACATCAGCATCCAGCCGGCGAGGAGGAACGGGAGGAGCACCGGCACCCCTACCCGTCTCCAGAAGAGTGTGGGCGCGGCACCACAAACTGTCGCCGCCTCCCACAACTGCTCGGAGACGGCTCCCATTGCCGGCAGCGTAAGCAGGACGAACAGCGGGACGTGGAAGTAGAGGTAGACGAATACGAGCCCCGTCGGCCCGTAGAGGTCGAGCGTCGGCACCGCCGGCCAGAGCTGCCGGAGGAGCAGCGTTGCGAATCCGGCCCCCCCAAAGGCGGCGGTGAAGCCGAACACGAGCGTGGTAGCGCTCATGTTCGCGGCAACGTTCATCGCCGCCACTCCCAGGGAGCGACCGCGGAGTCCAAGTCGGCTGATACACCAAGCAAGCAGCCCACCGATTACGGTAGACAGGCTGGCGACCAGGACGCTGAGCAGCACCGAACTGACGATCGCCTGGCGTGTCAACGCCAGGCGGAAGATGTCCGCCCAGTTCCCCAGCGTGAAGCCGCTGGATGAGCGCAGGCTATCTAGCACCAGGTTCACCGCCGGGCCGACTAGAAGCACGCCAACCGTGAGGACGAAGGGCGCGGTAACCACCCAGTCGGAGAGTCGGCCCGGCGCCAGGGCAGAGTGCCTCGCGCTCCCGAACGCGCCGCGCCCGCGTGTCAGCCGCCGCTCAGGACCTTCGCCTCCCATTCGTCGGCCACCTTCGAGACATCGGGCAGCACGTTGAGCCGTTTGACCGGGACATAGGCCGAGTATGGAAGCCAGTTCTGTATCGCATCAGCCGGAAGGACCATGCCGCCGAAGACCTGCTTCATCGGGTGAGCGTACTGCTTCGCCCAAGCGATCGCAGCCTGGTCGGTCATCGCCCAGTCAAGAATCGCTTTGGCCAGGTCCGGCTTGTCCGTGTAACGGTTGGGCAGGAGCGCCGAGGGAGCCCAGACCGACCCATCAGATGGAATGATGAACTCGGTCTTGATCCCTTTCGCCTTCATTGCCGCGACGCCTTCGGAGAGCCCGAAGAAATCGTACTGGATCTTGATCCCGCACTCGCCGCGCTCCATGTTCGGGATCTCACAGTCACCGTCGTAGAGGTTGCCGCTGCTGCGCAGTTGGCGCCAGAAATCGTAACCCTTCGAGAAGTCAGTTTCGGTACCGCCAAGGGCAATATTGGACGCCACTAGCGCCATCAGCCCCGTTCCACCGCTGGAAGGATTGATTCCCTTGATTTTACCTTTATACTCTGGTTTGAGCAGATCTGCCCAGCTCCGTGGTGGATTCGGAACCGCCTCTTCGTTCACCGTGAAACCAACGGCGCCAACAACGCTCCCGATCCAGCCGCCATCTGGCTCGCGGTAATCCGCCGGTATAAACTCCGAACCGGCCGGGACGTACTTGAGAGTCAGCTCCTTCTGCGCCGCGATCGGGCCAAACACCAGCCCGATATCGGCAATTACTGCCTTGGGGTTATTCTTCTCGGCCTCATAGGCGGCGATGACCTCGGCGGAGCTGAGGTCATTGTCGACGCGGTTGCAGTTCTTCCACCCGTAGTAGTCGTACATCGCCTTGAACCAGGGCCCGTAGACTCCTTCCTCGGCCATGCCGTAGGTGGTGAAATTCGCGCATTGCTGCTCTGCCGCGGCCCGGTCCCATCCGTCCGCTGTGGGGGCGGAGCTACGCACTTGTACAGGCGACTCGGCGCCCGTGAAGCCAACCAGGATGGTCGCGGCCCCAAGCAACAGAGCACAGACGGCATAGACTCCCTGTTTCCCTTTCATCGTCAGCACTCCTTTTCGCGACGCTCCACGTCGCGTAGCCCTTCACCGTGGCGTCAGCGATCCGCCATCCGCGCGTCCTCTCACAATGTTTGAGAGCGATGGTAGCGTATCTGGCGCCGGAAGCCAATACTCCGAAGGGGCTAGCAGTTTAAGAAGCTCTTAGGGGACTTTTAATTCTAGCCGGATCCTAACGGGGCCATGCAGGGAGCACCTGACCAGAGGCTTTGAGGCGTTCACCCGGGTGCCAGCCTCGCGGGAGCCGCGTGGACAGCGCTCCCACGACTCGGCCATGCTGGTGTTGGCGATGGCGCTCTGCTGGCGGAGGCGCAGAGCCTGGCTGCTATCCCCCAGTGAGGGCGGCTCGAGGAGCCCACGGTTGTGCGCGCTGGGGCTGGAGCGGACGCCGACCCGGGCGTGGCGACCCTGCACCTGCGCTTCGGCGGGCGTTGAACTTCTGCCCGCCCGTGCGCTACACTCGCGGCGGCTGTCCTGACAACCTGCGGGGCGCTGTTGGGGCTGCTTCGGAGTCGCGATTGGAACGCTTCTTGCTCCGCGTGCTCGCGGCTGCCGTCGCTGTGCTGATCGCAAGCGCGCTGTTTCGCCCGCTGCTCCGGGTTGAGAGTGTTGAGGCGGCCGTTGTCTTCGCGCTTGTCCTGGGAATTCTGAACGCTGTCGTCCGTCCGATCCTCGTGCTGCTGACGCTGCCGCTCACCATCGTTACGCTCGGGCTGTTCCTGCTGGTGGTGAACGCGGTGGTCTTCTGGCTCTCAGCGCACCTGCCGGGCGGCGGAGGGGTACACGTCGAGGGATTCCGTGGGGCCTTCCTCGGAGCGCTGACCGTAAGTGTGGTCAGCTTTCTTACCTCGCGGGTGCTCGACGTACGCTGACAGATAGGTGGTGCGATGAAGATTCTCAAGCTGCTGTACCCGGGGATGCACCTGAAGCGCTGGATCGCCCTGCTGGTGGTCGGGCTGGTTGCCCTGAGCCTTGGGATCGCGTACCTGCTCGTCGAGCTGTACCGGAACGTGCCGCTGCCGGAGGAAGCCGGCCCGGCGACGCTCCAGTTCCTGCCACGCACGGTGCGGGCAACGCTGTTCATCACCGTCGGCGTCGCCGTCGCCTCGTTCGCGCTCTGGCGGTTGAACAAGTCCGTGCTCGATACCGTCGCCCCCAACGGAGCCGACCTGGTCGACCAGATCTACAACTACCGCTACCGAGCGCGGGGGCCGAAGATCGTCGCCATCGGCGGCGGCACCGGCCTGAGCACCCTGCTGCGCGGCCTGAAGGCCTACACCTCCAACGTCACCGCCATCGTCACTGTGGCCGATGACGGCGGCTCCTCGGGCCGGCTCCGCCGCGAGCTCGGGGTGCTGCCTCCGGGCGACTTCCGCAACTGCATCGTGGCGCTGGCCGAGGCCGAGCCGCTGATGGCACGGCTCTTCCAGTACCGCTTCGGCCGCGGCTCGGACCTGGAGGGCCATTCCTTCGGCAACCTATTCATCGTCGCCATGTCCGGCATTACGGGCAACTTCGAGGAGGCGATCCGCGAGGCCTCGCGGGTGCTGGCCGTGCGGGGTCAGATCCTCCCCTCGACGCTGGATAACGTCACCCTGTGCGCCCAGCTCGAAGGGGACGACCACGTGCGCGGGGAATCCGAGATCTCCAAGAGCACCCAGCCGATCAAGCGGCTCTACATGCAGCCGGAGCACCCGGCCGCGTACCCCGAGGCGGTCAAGGCGATCCTGGAGGCCGACATCGTCGTGGTCGGGCCGGGCAGCCTGTACACCAGCGTGCTGCCGAACCTCATGGTCGAGGGGATCGCCAAGGCGATCCTGGCCAGCGACGCGCTCAAGGTGTACATCTGCAACGTGGCGACGCAGCGCGGGGAGACGGATGGCTTCAGCGTCGCGGACCACGTCCGCGCGATCCAGCAGCACCTGAACGCCAACCCTTTCCACTTCGTCATCGCCAATAACAACGTGAGCGCAACGATCCCGCCCGAATGGCGGGTGTCGGCCGTGGCGCCGATCGAGCCGACCGATCTGCCCGACAGCCCGCGCGTGGTCTTCGCCGACGTAGTGGACGATCGCAACCCGCTGCGCCACGACCCGGACAAAGTCTCGCGGGTCCTGCTGCGGCTGTACTACGAGAAGGCCGAGGCGGTCGGCTCCGGGGAGCTGGCCGAGGCGGTCGCCGCCAGCTAGGGCGGCCAGCGCCCGGTTGGCGGTATACTGTGGGGTCGCAGAGACCAGAGGAGCGCCTCGGTGCAAACGTATCTCAACATCGTCCAGATCCTCGTCGCGGTCGTCCTTATTGTCGTGATCATGCTGCAGGCCCGCGGCTCGGGCTTCTCCGCCACCTTCACCTCAGACTCGTCCATCTACCGCACCCGGCGCGGGGTGGAGCGTACGCTGTTCAACTTCACCATTGGCCTGGCCATCGTCTTCGTGCTCGTCTCCCTCGCCAGCGTGCTCGTCAACCGCCTCTGAATCGAGCGCGGCCCGCTGTTTCTCGGCGTGCCTGTTGCGTATCCTGATACCGCTATCGCGGCGTGCTCAGGGCAGGAGGGCGGGATGCGGGCGTGGCTGGCCGGCAGGGCGCGGATGGCGCTCATCGGAGTGGTCGCCTTCATCGTCGGGTTTGCTGTGCGCGGCCCGGTTGAGCCGCTGCTCGGGCCGCAACGGGCCCCCGCCGCGGCGACGCCCGCTGGGCTGGCGCTGGCCGAGCCGACGCCGCTGCCCACGCGCCCGGCGATGCTCCTGGTACACGTCAGCGGCGCAGTGCGGCAGCCGGGGGTCTACACGCTCGAAGAGGGCCAGCGGATTCAGGATGCTGTCGCAGCGGCGGGCGGGGTGACCGACGGCGCGGAGATCCACTCCCTGAACCTCGCTGCCCCGCTGAAGGATGGGCAGCACGTCATCGTCCCGGCCGTCGCGCCCACCGCGGGACCGCGGCCCGCGGGTCCTACGCCAGCCCCGGGGCCGCTGAACCTCAACACCGCGAGCGCCGCCGAGCTGGAGGCGCTGCCCGGCATCGGCCCCGTGACCGCGGCGCGCATCGTGAAGTATCGCGAGGACGCGGGCGGGTTCCGCTCGGTCGACGAGCTACGGACCGCCAAGCTGGTCAACGAGGCGACCTTCAACCGACTGCGCGACCTGGTGACGGTGCAGTAGCGGCGGGCTGGCCGGGGCCAGCGTGAACAGGCCGCGACTCGCCTGGGACAGCGGCTGGATCTCGATCTGTTCGACGTCGAGCAGGTCGCGCAGCAACTGCACGAAGCGCTGATAGGCCAACGGGTTGAGCTGCTGGACGTAGCAGGTTCCGTCGAAATCCAGCTCGTCCAGATAGATCCAGGCGCGACGCCGCTGCCGCCCGGCCCACCAGCGCTGGTCCTGGGGGAACAGCTCCACCCGCTGGTAGCGCATCCCGCGCAGAAAGGGATTCCCGCTCGCGCGGCGGACGCGGCGTCGGAGCTCCCATGTGTCGACCTCGAACCTCATGCGCGGCCTCGTTGCGCTTCGGAGTCTGGTGTGATAACCGTAGCACGCCGCTGTTCTCCTGGGGTAGTGGTCTAACATCGGCTTCACGGCGTCACGGCCGGGGCGGGCAGCCCGCGCAGTGGCTCGGCGCGGTGGGGCGGCGGCGGAGGGGGACACCTGGGCGCGCTTGTCCTGGCCAGTGCCTGGCTTGCCGGGTGCCTGCTGGCGCTCCTGCTCTCGCCCTCAGCAGAGCTGATCCTGTCCGCCGCACTGCTGGCCGGCGCCCTGGCGCTGGCGGTGCCGCTGGCACGCGGCCACCCGGCCGGTCTGCTCCTGTGCGGGGCGGGCGCGGCGTTGCTGCTGGGTGTGGTGCGCGCTGGCCTCTGGCTCCCGGCGGCGATGCTCGACCCGCTCGCCACCTGGCGCGGCGAGGTGACGCTGCACGCCGTCGTCCGCGACGAGCCACGCCCGGCCGGCGCGGCTACCCGCTTTGTGGCCGACGTCGACGCCGCGCGTCGGGATGGCCGCTGGGAGCCTGCGCGCGGCGCGGTGCAGGTGGTCGTCCGGGCTGGCCGGGCGATCGAGCCAGGCAACCGGGTGGAGCTACACGGCCTCCTGGCGGAGGCCCAGGATCAGCCCGGTTTCCCCGAGGCCGCACTGCTGCGGCGGGCCGGCGTACACGACGTGATGACGTTCCCCCGCCTTCAGGTGCTGCAGCGGGCAGAGCCCGGCGGGATCGGGCCACTCGGGCCGGTCCGGCGCTGGCTCGGCGGCAACGTGGAGCGCTGGCTGGCCGAGCCGCACGCCTCGCTGATAACCGGCATCCTGCTCGGCAACCAGGCGGGCCTCCGCCCCGAGCTACGGGCGGACTTAGCGGCATCGGGCACCAGCCACGTCGTTGCCGTTTCCGGCTTCAACATCTCCGTCGTGGCGGGGCTGCTGCAAGCGCTCAGCCTGGCCGTGGTTGGTCGCCGCCGCTCGTGGCTGCCAGCGCTGGCGGCGGTGCTGCTGTTCACGTTGCTGGTCGGGGCGCCGCCCTCGGCCGTTCGCGCCGCGCTGATGGCCGGGCTGGCGCTGCTCGCCTCCGCCGTCGGGCGCCCGAGCGATCCGCTCAGTGGGCTCGCTGCGGCTGCGGCGCTCATGGTCGGCGTCGATCCCTCGCTGCTCCAGGACCTCGGCTTTCAGCTCTCGGCGCTGGCCACTCTCGGCCTGGTGACGCTGGCGCCGCGACTGCAGCGAGCGCTCGCCCGACTGCCCGGCTGGTTTGCCGCCGCGCTCGCCTCCAGCCTCGCAGCCGCCGTCTTCACACTCCCCCTCACCCTGCTCCGCTTCCAGAGCCTCCCGCTGGCGGCGCTGCCGGCCAACCTGGTGGTGGTGCCGGTGGTGCCGTTCGCCATGGCGCTGGGGGCGCCGCTCACCCTGCTCGGCTGGTCGGACCTGCTCGGCAGCCTGGCCGCCGGCCCCGCCTGGCTCGGTGCTGAGCTGCTGCTCGTCCCGATTCACCTGGCCGCCAGCCTGCCCGGCCTGCTGCTCCGGTTTGGCGCCCTGCCAGAGCCGCTGGTGGCCGGGTACTACCTGGGCCTGGCGCTCTGGCTCGCCCTCACCAGCACCACCGCGCGCGCCCGACTACCGCGCCTCGCGGCGCTGCTCACACCGGGCCGCCAGGCCATCGTCGGCCTGGGGAGCGGGCTGGCACTGCTGGGCATCCTGATCTGGCCCGCCTCCGGCGACGGCCTGCTCCACGTGGTGTTCCTGCAGGCGAGCCAGGCGGGAGCGGTGTTCGCCCGGAGTCCCACGGGGGTGCGCGTGCTCATCGGTGGCGCAGGCTCCGGCGGCTCGCTCGCCGCCGACGTGGGCGGGCGCCTTCTGTTCCGGGAGCAGACGCTGGACCTGGCGGTCCAGACGTCACCACAGGCGGACAGCCAGCTCGCGGCGACGCTAGCGCGCTACCCGGCCCGTCTGCTGATCGCTCCAGTGGGACAGGCGCCGCGCGCGGCCGAGACCCGCCCGGCGCGGCCCGGCCAGACGGTCGATCTGGGCGGCGGGGCGTGGCTGGTCGTCGAGCAGGCCGACGAGCAGGGGGCCAGCGTGCGGCTGAGCCTCGGGCGGGTGGACGTTCTGCTCCCGGCGGGCCTGGAGCACGCCATGCCCGTGCTGCGAGCGGGACGGCGCCTGGTACTGCGGCTTCCGAGAGCCGACGCGACGAGCTGGCGCGCGACCGAGACGGTTCGGGCGATCAGCCCGGAGCTGGTCGTCACTGCCGCCTCGGAGCTACCCCCAGGTGTCCGGCGGACGCCGGTCTACGCGGCGGGGAGGGCGGAGCTGGAGCTGGTGACGGATGGGGTGTCGATCTGGCTGGTGGAGCCGCGCTGCCCCGAGGCCAACGCCCCGCCAGGATGCTCGGACGAGTGATGGCCTGGCCGGCAGCGCTCGGCCAGGCTAGGTGAGACCCGACCAGCGCTGGATGAGCACGAGCAGCACGAGGTTCAGAAGGATGACGAAGAAGACAACGACCAGTTCAAGGGATTCGCCGAGAACCACAGTTCCTCCGCTCGAGACGCTGTCTGGAATCCACCTTCCCCCGCCCCACCTGGCGTCCCCTGCCTGCCGCGGGCCATGCAGACCAAGAAGGCTAGGCGCTGGGCTTGACCATCTTGAGCTGCCCTTCGAAGAAGGCGCCCTCATGCATGATGAGGGTTCCAGCGTGGATCTCGCCCGTCACCCGCCCGCTCGGCTTGATCTCCACCCGCCCGTTGCAGTAGAGCTGGCCGTCGATCTCGCCGGCGACCACGATGCTCGCCCCGGTCACCTTCGCGTTGACCTTGGCCTTCTCCTCGATGAAGACCGCCCGCTTGCACTCAAGCTCGCCCTGCACGGTGCCCCGAACCCGGACGGAGCTCTCGGAGCGCAGGTTCCCCTCGAAGGTGCTCTGCTCGCCGATGATGCTCTCGACGTCATCGCCCAGGTCGCTCGAGATCGTCCGCTGGGGGGCGCGCGAAACCGTCAGGTTCACGTCCTGCATGGGCGCCCTCGCCGGGGCGCTCGTCGCGACCGCCGGGGCAGGCGTCGACTCGGGCGGGGTGTCGGTCGCGTCTTCCCGCCCGGCCTCCCGATTCGACAGCGCCTTCGAGAATCGTGACCACTCGCTTTCTTCGCTCTTCTTATTGAACATGTTGCACTCCGCGCCAGGGAGAAGCCGGAGCTATCTCCCGCCCGACTCCGGCCGAGCGAGGCCAGGGCGAGTATACCTCTCGCTCAGGGGCGACGCAACGCCATCCCGGTGTCATGACACCATCAGGCTGTCGTCGGCCGGCCCATTGCGAGAGGAATGATGCGTCAGCCGGCCCCGAAATCCGCCAGAATACGGCGAGGGGCAGAGCAGCATGATGGCTGGCAGCAACCCCGCCCAACACGACTCTCCCGCCACGCTGTTCGTGGCGGCGCAGCCCCGCCACCCCGGCGGCCGGCTTGGCCGGCTGCGGGCGCGAGCCAAGCTCGAGGCCGGGGTCCCGCTGCTGCACGGAGAGTCGCTGGCGCTCGACATCCCGTTCGTCCTGCGGACTGCGGCGCGGCTGCTGGCGTCGTGGTCGGAGCGCGAGGGCGACGTCGCGGCCGAGGCGGTGCGCTGGCTGGCGGCAGGCCGGCTCGACGCGGCGCGCCTGGTGGAGGAGGCGTTCGTTGGCCACCGCGACCACCTGGCACAGCTCGCCGCGCCGGCTGGGCGAGCGCGCGACGTGCTGATCGAGGCGCTGGAGCTGGCGGCGCGGCCACTGCTCCGTCGCGCAGCCGAGGCGGCGAGCGAACACCTGGCCCTGGTACCCTGGCAGCGGCGTTACTGCCCGATCTGCGGCACAGCGGGCGAGCCGGACGAGGGTGGAGCCTCCCGTTGCCCGCGCTGCCTCACCCGCTGGCCGGGCGCGGAATCCTCCGGGTCACCCGCGTTCGAGCTGGAGCTGGGCCTGCCCGGAGCCGGGGAAGAAGAGGACTGGCGCGATGATTGAGTCCGTCCCGCTCGACCTGGCGGCATCGACCGAGGCGGCCGTGCCGCACCGCTATATCCGCTTCCAGGGCGACGCCTGGCAGGTCGTCGACGGGGGCGTCATCGGCGAGATCCGGCTGACGATCGTCGTGGACGGGGCGGAGCTGGTGACGCTGATGTGCTCGCCCTGGAAAGTGCGCGAGCTGGTGCTTGGCTTTCTCTACCTGGAAGGCCTCATCCAGAGTGCCGAGGAGGTGGAGCTGCTGCGGGTCTGTGTCGAGGACCGCCTGGCGGAGGTGCGGCTCCGTGGCGACCGGCCACGGATCGAGCCGGCCCATCGGATCCTCACCTCCGGCTGCGGCGGCGGCACCAGCTTTGGGACATACCTGGAGCGCATCGAGCCGTTCCGGGTCGAAGCTGCCCTGCAGGTGCCGCCGCGGCACCTGTACGCGATGATGCGCCGCCTGTACGAGCACGCGTCGCTCTACCGACAGGTGCGCGGCTGCCACTCCTCCGTGCTGGCCGACGAGCGCGACGTGCTGGTCGTTGCCGAGGACATCGGGCGCCACAATACGCTGGACAAGATCCAGGGCGCCTGCCTGCTCAACGGTATCAGCCCCCGGGGGAAGCTCCTGCTCAGCTCGGGCCGCATCTCGTCGGAGATGCTCCTGAAGAGCGCGGTGATGGGGATCCCGATCGTCTGCTCCCGCACCTCACCCACCGCACTGGCAGTACTGCTGGCCGAGCGGCTGAACATAACCACGGTCGGGTACATTCGCCAGGACACGATGAACGTTTACAGCCATGCCTGGAGAATCCGTGGCTGAGCCGCGCATCCTGGTGCTGTTCGGCGACGACAGCTTTACCCGCGACGAGGAGGTCCGCCGGCTCAAGCAGGCGCGGCGCGCCGAGCCGGGCGGCGAGTACAACCTGGATGAGCTCCAGGCTGAAGAGGTAGACCTGCCGCGGCTGCGCGCGATCTGCGCCACGGTGCCGTTCCTGGCCGAGCGGCGGCTCGTGCTGGTGCACAACCTGCTGTCGGGCCTGCTGGCCCCAGTGGACAAGAAGGGCAAGGTGGCCGGGAAGAGCGCCGCCACAGCGACCAACGGCGAGGCGCCGCCGGAAGTGCTGAAGGGGATCCTGGCGGAGCTGCCCGCCACCACGACCCTGGTGCTCGTTGAGGGCAGGCTGGATCGCCGCCGGGTCGAGCCGCTCTTGCCGCGAGGGCGCGCCCGCCTGGTGGAATTCCCCCGCCCGCGCAACGAAGAGCTGGAGAGCTGGATCCGCCAGCGTGCGGCGCACAAAGGGCTGCGCCTGAGCGACGAAGCGATCGGCGCGCTGCGCGACGACGCGGTACGCCTGTTCGAGTACCTGCGTGCCGCGGATCTGGCGCGCCTGGACGCCGAGCTCGAGAAGCTGGCGGCCTATGCCGACGGCCAGGTGCTCGACACGGAGCAGGTCCGGCTGCTGGCCACCCTGCACGAGGAGAACGTCTTTGCGCTCCTGGACGCGGTGACGGAAGGACGGTCGGGCGAGGCACTTGCCCGACTGCGGGGGATGCTGGAGCGGGGCGTTCGGGTAGACGGGCTGCTGCCGCAGCTCGCGGCGCACGTGCGCCGCCTGCTCGTGGCCCAGGAGACAGCCAGCCGGCGGTTGTCGCCCGACGAGGTGGCGCGTGACTTCGAGGTCAGCCCCTGGCTGCTGCGGCGCCTGCAGCCGCTGGCCCGGCAGCTCAGCGCCCGGCAGCTCGACGCCGCCTGCGAGCGGCTGCTCGAGGCGGACCGGGCGATCAAGGCCGGCCAGCGCGACCCAGAGGCGGAGCTCGAGCTGGCCGTGGCGCGCGTCGCGGTACTCCTCCGCCGCCGGATGTAGCGCCGCGGCGAGGCGGGAATCCGGGCACCGGGGCCGGCGACCACGTGGCGGGGGCATGGGAAGCGACAGACCAGCTCCGCCAGGGAGCGCCGCGCGACGATAGCACGCATGGACACCTCCTATCGCGACGGCGCTGGGTGCGCGGCCAGGCCCCGCGCTCGCGACAGGTGGCGGCTACAACTGGCGGAACACCGCGACGACCCGGCCCTGCACCCGCAGGTGCTCCGGGTCGACGTAGATCGGCTCCATGGTGGCGTTGGCAGGCTCCAGCCGGATCCGGTTCCGCTCCCGGTACAGCCGCTTCAACGTCGCCACGCCCTCCGGCGCGCTCTGGTCTAGCAGGAGCGCCACCACGATGTCACCGTTGTCGGCGCTGTCCTGCGGCCGGATGACGACGAAGTCGCCATCGTCGATCAGCGCCTCGATCATCGACTTGCCCTTGACCCGCAGCGCGTAGCACCCCTCGTCGACCAGCTCCGACGAGAATTCCAGCGTCCCGTGGTTGCCCTCGATCGCCTCGATCGGCTGGCCCGCGGCGATGCGGCCGACGATGGGGACGCGGACGGTGCGTGAGCGCGCCGGCGCCAGGCCAGAGGGCACCAGCCCGCGCGACACCTCCCGGTCCCGCCGCAGCAGCCCCTCGCGCTCGAGCACGCGCAGGTTGTAGTCGACAACGGAGGTAGACGAAATGCCGACGGCCTGGCCGATCTCCCGGATGCTGGGCGGATAGCCGTGCTCGTCGGTGAACTCGGCGATGAAATCACGGATGCGCTCTTGCCGCTCCGAGAGCTTTCGCATTCAGAGGCCCCCTCTGGCACGCCGCGCTCCTGCTAGAACGCACGTTCTAGCGCATGTTAACAGGCGCCGCCGAGGCTGTCAAGCGTTTGCTCAATTGGACGAACGGGCGGCCCAACACTCCGCCGCGGTCCGCGCCATGCTAGAACGTCAGAGCAGCGTGGCGGCGGCTGCCGCCATGCCCGGTGTCTCCGCGCAGGGACCTGAGGTGGCTGTGACAGCGGCGCTGTCCGCGCTTTCCGCGTCCCGGATGGACGCGCCAGACCGGGCTCGGTGGAGTCGTTCATGCTCGCTACCCTCGCCGCCAGCTTCGTCCACCCCGCTGTCGCGCCCCAGCCGGGCGACCTGTGGGGTGCCTGGAGCTGGGATCCGGCGGTGCTGGCCGGGATCGCCCTGGCGGCGGGGCTGTACCTGCGGGGGCTGCGGGCGCTCTGGCGTCGAGCCGGCGCGGGTCACGGGGCGCGGCCCTGGCAGACCGCGGCGTACGCTGGCGGGCTGGTGACGCTGTTCGTCGCCCTGGTCAGCCCGCTGGATGCACTCGGCGCGGCGCTGTTCTCCGCCCACATGGTGCAGCACATGCTGCTGATCCTGGTTGCCGCGCCGCTGCTCACGCTCGGCGCCCCGCTCCTGCCGCTGCTGTGGGCGCTGCCCCGCCGCTCGCGCCGCCGGCTCGGTCGCTGGTGGCTGCGCTCGCGCGTCGCCCGCCCCCTCTGGCGTCTGCTCACCCTGCCCGCTGTCGTCTGGACGCTGCACGCGCTGGCGCTCTGGCTCTGGCATCTGCCGAGCTTGTACCAGGCAGCGCTGCGCGTGGACGGCATCCACGCGCTGGAGCACCTGAGCTTCCTGGGCACCGCGCTCCTGTTCTGGTGGCCGGTCGTCCAGCGCCAGGGGCGGCCCCGGCTCGGCTACGGCGCCGCGGTGCTGTACCTGTTTACCATGGCGGTGCAGGGTAGCCTACTCGGCATCCTGCTCACCTTCGCTCGGGCGCCCTGGTACCCGGCCTACGCGGACACCACCGCGCCTTGGGGGCTGACGCCGCTGGAGGACCAGCAGTTGGCGGGGCTGGTGATGTGGATCCCGGCCGGCACGATCTACCTGGTGGCGATTCTGGCGCTCTTCGCCGCCTGGCTGCGGGAGAGCGACCAGTCCGACGAGGCCGAGCTGATGGCGGAGCCGCGCGGCTGACTGCCCGCCGCCTGGCGCCGCCCGGGTGTTCTCGCCATGCTACGATCTCCTTAGCTGGCTGTCCGAATGTGATGGCCGCCCGCGATGGAGGAGGAGCCTCGATGGTGACAGAGACTCGGCCCACCCGGATCGAGCGCGACTCGATGGGTGAGCTCGCGGTTCCCGCCGATGCCTACTATGGCGCGTCTACGCAGCGCGCCGTGCTCAACTTCCCGATCTCCAACGCCCGCTTCGGTCGACGCTTCATCCGCGCCATCGGCACCATCAAACGCGCCGCGGCCGAGTGCAACCGCGACCTGGGCCTGCTTGATCCCCGCATTGCTGACGCTATCGCCGCCGCGGCGCAGGAGGTGATCGAGGGCAAGCTGGACGACCAGTTCGTGGTGGATGTGTACCAGACCGGCTCGGGCACCTCCACCAACATGAACGCCAACGAGGTGATCGCCAACCGCGCTGCCGAGCTATTGGGCGGCAAGAAGGGTGATCGCGGGCTGGTGCACCCCAACGACCATGTGAACATGGGGCAGAGCTCGAACGACGTCTTCCCCACTGCCATGCAGTTGGCGGCGCTGGACGCCATCGAGCACGACCTGATCCCAGCCCTCCAGGGGCTCCAGGCCGTCTGTGAGCAGAAGTCGCGCGAGTTCTGGGACGTGATCAAGACCGGCCGCACCCACCTGCAGGACGCCACCCCGATTCGGCTGGGCCAGGAGTTTCTCGGCTACGCCGGCCAGGCGGAGCGGGCGATCCGGCGGCTGCGTTTCGCCCAGGATGAGCTGCGCGAAGTGCCGCTGGGTGGGACGGCGGTGGGCACCGGGGTGAACATGCACCCGGAGCTGGCCAGGCGGGTGTGCGAGCGGGTGAACCAGCTCACGGGCCTGGGCATCTACGAGACCACCAACCACTTCCAGGCGCAGAGCACGATCGATGCGGTGGTGGTAGCCAGCAGCGTGCTCAGCGCGGTCGCGGCGAGCATGATGAAGATCGCCAACGACATCCGCTGGCTCGGCTCCGGCCCGCGGGCGGGCATCGGCGAGATCGAGCTGCCCGAGGTACAGCCCGGGAGCTCGATCATGCCGGGCAAGGTGAACCCGGTGATCGCCGAGGCGCTGACGATGGTCTGCTCGCAAGTGATCGGCAACAACGTGACGGTAACGCTGGCCGGGCAGTCGGGCAACTTCGAGCTGAACGTGCAGCAGACAGTGGCGGCACACAACATCCTCGAGTCGATCTCGCTGCTCGCCAACGGGCTCTCCAACTTCACCGAGCAGTGCCTGAAGGGGGTCAAGGCGACGGACAAGGGGCCGCGCCTGGTGGAGACCGGCCTGGCGATCGGGACCGCGCTCGCCCCGGTGATTGGCTATGACGCTGCGGCCGCCATCGCCAAGGAGGCGGCGAAGACGGGCCGGACGATCCGCGAGGTCGCCCGCGAACGGACGCAGCTCGGCGAGGCCGAGCTGGACGAACTGCTCAACCCGGCTCGCATGACCGAGCCCGGCTTTAGTGGCGCCCCCGCGGGCGGGTAGTTCGGGCGCTGAGAGGCGAGTGGCCACCAGGAACAGGACGATGCCGGACACGCTTCACTGCCTGGGAAACCGCTGTCATGCAGCGGGTGGCGGCCTATTGCGTGCTCCGTGGTCTGGCGTGGAACCAAGGCGGCGGACGGAAGCGGCCCAGACGGTGATGGTCCAGGCATCCGGGAGGGGACTGCGGGCGGCACGCGGCGCGGAGTAGCCAACCGCGCAGGCGTCCCCTTTGTCCGGTCGGCGCGGATTGTTCACCATGCAGCGACAGGCTCGCTTCCTGCTGTTCCGCTCCCGCGTGCACCTTCTCCGCGGCGCGGCGTTCCTGTCGCTGGTCGTGGCCGTCGCTGTCCTCCTCGCTACGGCTGCCCACTGGCCGAGCCGCTATGCGCTGATGACCCCGGGCGATGCGCTCGCGGTTGTGCCGCGGGTTGATCTGCCGCCGGAGCGCCGGCAGCCGGCCGGGAATCTGTACTTCACGGTGGTGAACATCCAGCCGCTGACCTGGGGGGAGTGGGCGCAGGCCATGGTGAGGCCGAGCGTGGAGGAGATCGTCCCCCGCGACGAGATCGAGCCGCCAGGGATTCCACGCGAGCAGGTGGACGCCTACAACCGCCAGCTCATGGAGGAGAGCAAGGTGGTAGCGAGCGTGGTAGCGCTGCGCCACGCCGGCTTCCCGGTCCAGGTCGGTGGGCAGGGCGCGCGGGTTGTGGCGGTGCTCCCGCGGTCGCCGGCCGACGGTGTGCTCCGCGAGGGGGACGTCATCCAGGCGGTCGACGGCATCCCCACCCCGACCGTGGTCGACCTGGTAACGCAGGTCCACGCGCGGCGGCCGGGTGACCAGGTCCGGCTAACCGTCCGGCGCGAGGACCAGACGCTCCAGTTCGACCTCACCACCGTGCCATCCCCGAGCGACCCGGGCCGGCCAATGGTGGGAGCGATGCTGCTCACCGAGCTATTCGACTATCATCTGCCGTTCCCGGTAACCATCCAGAGCGACAACATCACCGGACCATCAGCCGGGCTGATGTTCGCGCTCGGCGTCTACGATCTGCTCACTCCAGGCGTGCTCGGCAACGGCCACCGCGTCGCCGGGACCGGCACGATCGCGCTGGACGGTACGGTCGGCCCGGTCGGCGGGGCAGCGGAGAAGGTCGCCGCGGCGGAGCGCAATGGGCTGGAGATCTTCCTGGTGCCGGCGGACGATGCCGATGAGGCGCGCCGGGCAGCGCGCTCCATTCAGGTCATTCCCGTCCACAGCTTCGACGACGCGCTCGAGGCGCTGCAGCGCCTGGGGCCGGAGCCGATCCCGACACTGGCGACGGCGAGCTGAGCGCTGGAGGTGGGCCAGCGCGGCTGCCTCCGCGGAGCGCGGCCGCGTGCTGCCCGACGCGGCTTTAGGTGGTGTGGCTCAAGAATCCCTGGCAGCGGGCGATGCCGCCGCACCGCGCGGGCGCAGAGCGCGCGGTGCCCGGGTGCGGAGCGCCGGGCACACGCTCGGGTATTCTTTCAAAGACAGGGAGGTGGCGGCGTGCGGGTGACGCTGGCGTATGGACGGCATGGGCTGGAGGTGGAGCTGCCCGACCACGCGGACGTCGTGGAGCCGAAGGACCTGCCCGGCCTGCCGGATGAAGCCGCAGCGCTGCGCCGAGCGCTGCGGGAGCCGCTGGCCGGGCCGCCGCTGCGTGCTCTCGTCCCGCCGGGCGCTCGCGTTGGAATCGTCATCTGCGACGTGACCCGGCCGATGCCCTCGTGGCGGGTGCTGCCCGTGCTCCTGGAAGAGCTGCCGCCCAGCACCCGGGTGACGCTGTTCGTTGCCACCGGCACCCACCGCGCCTGCACCCCGGCGGAGCTGGAGGCGATGCTCGGGCCGGAGCTGGCCCGGAGCCTCCCCATCGTGCAGCACGACGCCTTCGACCGATCGCGGCACGCCTACCTGGGCGTCGCCTCCACTGGGGGTGAGGCCTGGATCGAGCGGGAGTTCCTGGAGCAGGACGTCAAGGTCCTGACCGGCTTCATCGAGCCGCACTTCTTCGCCGGTTTCTCCGGCGGGCCGAAGATGGTCTGTCCCGGTCTAGCGGCGATCGAGACGGTGCTGCACACGCACGGCGCCGCGTTCATCGCGCATCCCAATGCTACCTGGGGAGTCACCCACGGCAACCCGGTCCACGACGAGGCCCGGGCGATCGCCGCGCTCGCTCGTCCGGACTTCTCGCTCGACGTCACGCTGAACAAGCGCCACGAGATCACCGCGGTGTTCGCCGGGGAGCTGTTCGCGGCGCACGCCGCCGGCTGCGCCTTCGCCCACCAGACCGCGATGGCGCCGGTGGACAGGCCCTATGACGTCGTGGTGACGACGAACTCCGGCTACCCACTGGACCAGAACCTGTACCAGGCGGTGAAGGGGATGAGCGCCGCGGCCCAGATCGTCCGCCCGGGTGGCGCTATCGTCATCGCCAGCGAGTGCGCCGACGGGCTGCCCGAGCACGGCCGCTACAAGGACCTGCTCCGCGAGGCGCTCGGGCCGGAGGCGTTCCTGGAGCGGCTCGCCGAGCCCGGCTTCCAGGCCCACGACCAGTGGCAGGTGCAGGTGCAGGCCCAGATCCAGCGGAAGGCGCGGGTGCTGGTGAAAGCGCGCGGGCTCAGCCCGGAACAGCTCCGCGCCGCCTGGTTCGAGCCGATCGACGACGTCACCCGCGCAGTCGAGGCGCTCACCTGCCAGTATGGCCCACGCGTCGCGGTGCTCCCGCAGGGGCCGCAGACGATTCCCTACGTGCGCGCTGGAGCGTTCGCCCCCGCCTGATCGCTCCGCGCACCCACAGCGGCCCGCCGTGCGCTCGGATGCTGCCTGGCCGCCCTCGCCCCGACACCCACCGCGGGATGGATACCTGGTGGGGCCTATGCTCGCGCCAGGCCGTGACCAATACTCCTCGCAGCACGCTCGCTACTGCAGGACGTGCGGCTCTGAGCGCCTGACAGCTCAGTAGCCTGGCCCATCCGAGCAGTGTGCCGAGGAGGCTGCCATGACCTTGCGGACCCGGACGCTTTGTCTGCTCGGGATCACCCTGCTCGCCCTGTTCGTCGTCCAGTACCTTGCCTCAGGGCTCATCATCCAGGGCGGATTCGCCGAGCAGGAGCAGGCGGACACGCAGCGAGACGTCGAGCGCGCCCTGAGTGCCCTGACGCACGAGCTGCAGGACCTGGAGGGGACGACCCGCGACTGGGCAACCTGGGACGACACGTACCGCTACGTCGAGGATCAGAACGACGAGTACTTCCAGGCGAACCTGGCGACGAGCACGAGCTACGTCAACAACCGCGTTGATGTGATGGCCTTCGTCCAGGCGGCCGGGCCGATCGTCTTCGCCCAGGGGTACGACCGCCAGGCCCAGCAGCCGCTGGATCCTCCAGCCGGCCTGGTGGCCCTGCTGTCAACGGACACCCCGCTGTTGCGCCACTCTCTCGCTGCCAGCAGCCTCTCCGGTCTCATCATGCTGCCAGATGGACCGTTCCTGGTGGCCTCCGCCCCTATCGTCAAAAGCGACCACACGGGCCCGGTGCGCGGAACGCTGCTGTTCGGGCGGCGGCTCGACAGCGCGGAGGTAAAGCTGCTCAGCACTACCACCCATCTCGCGCTCACCGTCCAGCCGGTCGAGCTCGCGGCGACGCTGCCCGGATTCCGCGAGGCGCTGCCGCTGCTGTCGGCAGCGCAGCCGATCGCCATCCGCCCCGTAGACGAGCAGACGATTGCCGGGTACGCGCTGCTGAACGACGTCACCGATCGGCCGATCCTCGTGCTGCGGGTCGACCTGCCCCGTGAGGTGTATGCCCGGGGCCGGGCGACGGCGCTGTACTCGGTCGCCTCCCTGCTCGCGGCTGGCCTAGTCTTCGGGGTGGTGGTCCTGCTCCTTGTGGAGCGGCTCGTCCTGGTTCGTCTCGCCCGCTTGAGCAGTGAGGTTGGGCACGTTGTAGCCAGCGGAGACCTGTCCACCCGCGTCCTGGCGGATGGCCGCGACGAGCTGGCGGCGCTGGGTGGAGTTATCAACGAGCTGCTCGCCTCGCTCGAGGCGTCCCAGGCGGCGCAGGAGCGGGCGCAGCAGGCGCTGCGGGAGAGCGAGCAGCGCTTCCGTGACCTGGCCGATGCGACGCTAGAGGGGATCGCTATCCACGAAAACGACCGGATCCTGGTGGCCAACGGCTCGCTCGCGCGCCTGTTCGGCTACGACGCCGCCGAGCTGGTCGGCCAGCCGCTGCTGCGCCTAATCGCGGTCGATGCCCAGCCCGCCCTCCGGGACGAGCTGGATTCCGCCAGCGGGAGCGCCCTGGAGGCCAGTGGTCTGCGCCGTGACGGCACCCGCTTCCCGATCGAGCTTCAGACGCGGCCATTCTCATACCGCGGCCGGCTGGTGTGCGTCACCGCGATCCGCGATATCAGCGAGCGGAAGCGCGCCGAGGCAGCGCTCCGCAGCGCCGAGCAGTACCTCCATCTGGCGCTCGCCAGCGTTCCGATCGCCATCTATGGCTTCGACCAGCATGGGGTCTTCACGGTGTCCGAAGGGGCGGGGCTGCAAGCGATCGAGCACGCTCCGGGGGCGACGGTCGGGCAATCCATCTTTGCGCTCTATCCCCCCGACTCGCCGATCGTCGACAGCGTGCAGCGCGCCCTGCAGGGGGAGGCGGTCCACCGCGAGATCGACCGCGGCGGGGTGACTTTCGACGCGCGCTATCTCCCGGTCCGCGATGACGACGGCCGCGTGGTAGGTGTCATCGGCGCGGCGGTGGACATCAGCGAGCGGAAGGCGCTGGAGCGGATGAAGGACGAGTTCGTCTCCATCACCAGCCACGAGCTGCGCACTCCGCTCACCTCCATCAAGGGCTTCGTGGACCTGCTGCTGGCGGGCGAGGTGGGCGAGCTGAACGACGAGCAGCGTGAGTTTCTCGGTATTGTCAAGGACAACACCGATCGGCTCGTCGCGCTCATCAGCGATCTCTTGGACCTGTCGCGGCTCGAGTCCGGCCGGATGGAGCTGCGCTGCGCGCCGCTGGGACTGGCCGGCGTCGTCCGCAACGTCGCCAGCACCCTGCGCCCCCAGATCGAGGCGAAGCAACAGGTGCTCGCGCTGGAGCTGAGCGACGGGCTGCCAGCCGTGCTCGCCGATCGCGACCGGCTGACCCAGATCCTCACCAACCTGCTGTCCAACGCGCACAAGTACACCCCGCGCCAGGGCCGGATCACCGTGTCGGCCCGGGTCGACGGAGAGCAGGTACGGATCGACGTGCAGGATACCGGGGTCGGCCTGACGGCCGACGAGCAGGCGCGGCTGTTCACCCGGTTCTTCCGGGCCCGGAACCGCGCCACCCGCGACGCGAGCGGGACTGGCCTGGGGCTGGTGATCACCCGCTCGCTGGTCGAGCTCCACGGCGGGCGGCTGACGGTCTTCAGCGTCCCGGGCGAAGGCTCCACCTTCAGCTTCACGCTCCCGGTCGCCACGGAGCCGCTGGAGGCCGAGCCTCTGCTGTGGGAACGTGCCCCCGAGCCGCTCCAGCTCGGGCGATAGCGGGGGATCACCCCGCGCATCTCAGGGGGAGAAAGGAACAGCATTATGCGGATCGTCGTCGCGGATGACGAGCCGGGCATTCGCCGTCTGCTCGTCTTCACCTTGCACCGTCGTGGCTCTACTGTGCTGGAGGCGGACACGGGCGACAGCGCGCTAGAGCTGATCCGCGCCGAGCGTCCAGACCTGGTGGTGCTGGATGTGATGATGCCAGGGCTGAGCGGCCCAGAGGTGATCCAGTTGCTGCGGCGAGATCCCGCGACCGCGGAGATCCCGGCTATCCTGCTGTCGGCGAGGGGGCGGGCGAGCGAGATCGCCGCGGGTCTTGCCAGCGGTGCCCGCTCCTACCTGGTCAAGCCGTTTGACCCGCGGGAGCTCGTCGCCCGGGTGGACGCATTGCTCGCCGAGCGCCAGGTAGCCACCAACGGCGACTAGGACAGACGCCGGCACGTGGAGCGTGGGCGGCTTCCGGCCGGGCTCGCGCTGGCGGATCGGCGCCCCCTCAGGGCAGTTCGTCGTCGACGTCGGTCGACGCCTCCGAAACCGGCGCCCCGTTGCCCTCGCGCTCTACCCGAAGCCGCTCACGGCGGACGGTCTCCGCACGGTGGGCAACGTGCTGCTTGCGCCGAGGGCGGATGTGCACTTCTTCGACCACCATTACCTGCTTGTGCGCGGTGAACTGCTCGGCGCGGACCGGGAGCGTGACGCTCCACCCGCCCGCTGCCGGCGCCCAGCGCGCCTCCAGTGGAAGGAGCTGCCCGGCGCGGGGCGGACGCGGTGCCTCGGGCGGGATGGTCGCACTCGGCGTGAGCAGGACTTCCGGTTGGTCGGCCGACGGTGCATCAGGCATAGCCTCACTCCCATGGCGCGGCGCGAGCCGCTACTGCAACGCCCGGCGCACCAGGTTCTCGAAGAAGCCGCCCCATGAGCGGGGCGGCGCGGCCGCTTCCTGCTGCTGGTGCAGCCGCTCATCGCTGCGCCGCTCGTCGTCGGCCGCGCTCGGGTACTGCTCGCGCACCAGCCCAGTCTGGTTCGGATCCTCGATCACCAGCCGCTCCCGCCGCAGCGTATCCTGGAACACCTGCCGCTCGGTCGTGCCGACCCGGCGAACGCGAAGCTGCTCACGGAGGAGCAGCCGCTTTACGACAACAAGCTGCTCTTCGTACACCGGCACGACCAGCACGTCGCCCTCTTGCCAGGGCGGCTGGCGCTCGCTGACGAAGCGGCCGACTGGGACGTGCTCTACCTCTACTTCCTCGCGGTAGGCATCCACTTCGACCCGGCCGGGAATCTCCTCCACTTCGGTCCGGACGCGCACTTCGCCAAGCTGGCGCAGCTCCTTGCGGACGACAAGCTGCTCCTCGCGCAGCTCCAGCCGCCGCTCGTCGTTCGCGTCGAGCACAGCCTCTTCTCCCCCAGCCTGTCCGAGCGGGCGCGTGCGGGTGTCTGACGCGCCCGTGGCCGGTTCGACCGGATTCGGCCCCTCCACGTCCGCGCCTTGGAGCTGGGCGCGCGCTGCGTGCTCGCGGCTGCCCTCGGGATACTGGCCTGGCTCCGGCTGGTAGTTCTCCATTGCCGCCCCCTTCTTGCGTTCGGCACAGCGGACATCACACCGCCAGCGTGGCGAGCGAGCACGTGCAATGCCTGTGCCATTCCGGCGTGGTGCTAGACTGGAAGCAGCACAGCATGGAGACCCGGCCGCCCTCTCACCCGCGGGTGTCGCCCCAGGCCGACCGCCTCACGGGCATCGCGCTGCTGGCCAGCGTGCTTGTGGCGCTGGGGCTCGGGCTCTGGCTCTGGCCCAGCCCGGGCACCGGCTGGACTGAGCGCGCGCTCGGTCTCGACGCCGGGGCGGCGCGGCCGCTGGACGGCTCTCATCCCGGAGTCCAGGTTCGCCCGGATGTCGGCCCACCGACCATTACCCCTCCCGCACGCCCGACCCCGCGCCGGCTGCTGGTGGCCGCAGCGGCTGCGCCGAGCGTTGCCCGAACTGCCAGTGCTCCCGCCTGGCGCGGCCGCGCGGTCCAGGACGCTGGCCTGTCCGCCGCCCCCGGCGCCGCGCCCACGCTGGGCCAGCTCCCGGCCGGGGCGCTGGTGCTGGTTCTGGAGCAGCAGGCGGCGCCGGATGGCCAGCCGTGGTACCGCGTGCGCCGTCCCGGCGGTCCAGAGGGCTGGGCACCCGCGGCGCTGATCGACCACTGGATTGCGCCATCTCGGCAGGCCACCCCGCTACCGCCCGAGACCCCGGGCCCGCTCGGGACGCGGGCCGTGGTCGATGTGGCCAATGCCCCGGGCGTGCAGCTTCGCGCCGGGGCGGATGCGGCCGCGAGCCCCAGGGCCTGGCTTCCCAACGGCGCCTCGGTGCTCGCGCTGGAGTTCGCCGTCGACCGTGATGGCCGCGCCTGGGCACGGGTGGAGGGCGACGGCGTGGAAGGCTGGGCGCCTGTGAGCGCGCTCCGCTAGCTCGCGGGCCTGGCCCTCCTCCGTGGCTCGCGACGCGCCGCCTGGGGACGGGGGAGGCCGGCCAGGAACCAGCCAGGCGACACGCTGGCGGAAGGGCGCGCCACGGCCACGGAGTAGCCGGGCCGTGCTCGCAAGACGTCTCGATGGCGCCCCCGTACTCCCTTCCCACCCCGGCGGCGTGGCCCTGACCGATCGGGCGGTAGGGAACCGGCCGTTGGGCCAGGGTGCCAGCGCCAGCCAGGCTGTTACCTTGAGACAGCGCGTGAGAGGGCACCGAGTGCGCGCGCTCTGCAGAGGGGGGAGCTATGCCACGGTTGCGGCTACCTGAATCGCTGGCGGTGTTGTGCCAGCGCGACTTTCGGCTGTACTGGCTCGGCCAGGCGGTGAGTCTCACCGGCACCTGGGCACAGGGAATGGCCCAGTCGTGGCTGGTGCTCGGCCTCACCTCCTCCGCGTTTGCCCTGGGCGTAGTCAACTTCGCCAGTGCGATCCCGACGCTGCTGCTGGCGCTGCTGGGCGGGGCCGCGGCGGACCGGCTGGATAAGCGGCGCATCCTGCTCGCCACCCAGGTGGCGATGCTGCTGCTGGCACTGGCGCTGGGGGTGCTGGTCGCGCTCGAGTGGGTGCAGTACTGGCATGTGGTGCTGATTGCGCTTCTGCTCGGGATCGCCATCGCCTACGACCTGCCGGCCAACCAGGCGCTCGTGCCGGAACTGGTCGAACGGGAGCAGATCCACCGGGCGATCGCGCTGAACGGGGCCATCTTCCATGGCTCGCGGCTGGTCGGCCCGGCTCTGGCTGGGCTGGTCATCGCCGTCGTCGGCCTGGCCGGAGGCTTCTTCCTGAACGCGCTGTCGTTCGTCGCGGTGATCGCCAGCCTGCTGGCGATCCGCAGCCGGGGTGTCCCAGCCGAGGCGGGCCGAGGCAGCCAGGTGCGAGCGATCCTGGAGGGGCCGGCCTACGTCCGCTCCCAGCCGCGCATCGCCGCCATGCTCGGCTTCACCGCCCTCACCGCGGCGTTCGTCTTCCCGAATCTCGCGATCATGATGCCGGTCTACGCGCGTGACGTGCTGCAGGTGGGCGTGGCCGAGATGGGGCTGATCATGGCCGCCTCAGGCCTGGGGGCCCTGGTCGGCTCCATGGCGCTGCTTGGGGTGCGGCGGGCGCAGCAGATGCAACGGATCGGCCAGGGAGTTGTCTTGCTCACCTTCTCACTCTCCGCGCTCGCCTGGGTCCGCCTGTTCCTGCTGGCACTCGGCGGGGTGGCGCTGCTGTCGTTCGGGGTATCAATCGCGATGGGGCTGGCGGCGACCGTGATCCAGCAGCAGGTGGCCCCGGAGGTGCGTGGCCGAGTGATGGGCCTGTACAGTCTGGCGTTCATGGGCGTGATCCCCTTCTCCGGCCTGGCGGCGACGGCGCTGGCCGACTGGGTCGGGCTGCCGGCAGTAATGCAGGCGTCCGGGCTGCTGTACGGGCTTGGGGCGCTCGTCCTGTTCGCCCGGATGCGCTCGGCCCGGACGGTCTCGGCCATGCTGCCTGAGGCCGAGCCGGCCCCGAGCGTCGCGACGACCAGATAGAGGTTGTCGACGCTATTCGCCCGCGAGTCCCAGTCGCGAAGCCGGCGATTGGCCCTCGACCGCCGCTACGCTACCGCTGCCCCGGTGGCCCGCACCGCCTCCCGCAGTGCCTGGCCCACCGGTGTCCAGGTGATCACGGCCTCGTAGAGTCCACGGGAGCGGCGGACAGGGGCCCCGGACTGAACGAGCACTGCCAGGATTTCGCGCTGGGCGGAGATCGTGGACCCGTGCAGGACATCGCGCCACGCGCTCACAGCGCGCAGCACCGCATCGAACGACGGGGGAGCATGGGATGTGTTCTCAGTCTGGCACAAGCGGGCGAGTTCGGCCTCAGCGGCATTGAGGCAGCCCGCTCCTCTGCGCACATCAGGCGGTACGACGCTCTGGCCTACCGGAGCTTGCAGATCTTGTCGAGAACCGTCCGGAACATCGACTCAGCCGCGGAGAGGCGCCGCGATCCGGTCGTGGTCCCCTCAGGATAGCGAAGTCGTGCGGCGGCAGGAGTCCCGCCCGGGCGCCCGGTATCTCTCGGGCACATCGCTTACCACGACTATCCCCGTTCCTCCCGCTCGGTCTGGCACACGGTATGCACGCCTAGGCGTGTAGAGAGACTCGGGGAGGAGTTCTATGGCGATCGACCGCTGGCGACCATTCCCGGAGCTGATGCCCGTGCGTGAGATGATGGATCGCCTGCTGGAGGACGCCTTCATCAGCCCGTGGCGAGTGATGGAGCGTGAGGGCTGGTTGGGCGTGGACCTGTACGAGCAGGATGATGCGTATCACTTGGAGGTGCCCCTCCCCGGCGTGCGGCCGGAGAACGTGGAGATCTCGACGGTCGGGAACACCGTCACCATCAGCGGGGAGATCCCGTGCCGTGCGACCGGCGAGCGGACACGGCGATTGCTGCACGAGCGGGCCTGTGGAACCTTCCGCCGCAGCGTGACGCTGCCCTCGGGGGTCGATCCCGACAGGGCCGAGGCGAGGTTCGAGGCCGGAATGCTGCGCTTGACCATTCCCAAGAGCGAGGCGGCGCGGACGAGGCGAATCCCAGTCAAGACGGCGCAGGGCTAGTCGAACAGAAGGAATGTAGCTCATGGCAACCAGACCGACAGGCGACATGACCCAGCGGACGGAGGGCGAGGGCGCGGAGCCGACCCATACCCATCCGGCGCGGATGCACAGTCACGCCCCCTACCACCGCCTCGCGTCTCATGTGCCATGTCTCCTTGAGTGAACCGCCGGACACAACGACGCTGGCTGTGCCCGTGGCCTGCCTTCCGGCGCTGCGGGGACCGTGCCATGCCCTTGGGGCCGCAAGCACACACGCAGCCCGGGCATAGCCGCCGATCGCAGGCCCGACGGGTACGGTCTGTGTAGAGGTTATGCTCGGAGGTGTGCGAGATGGCGACTATCCCGTGGACGGCGGATCTCGACCGGGCGCTGGAGCGAGCGCGTGACGAAGGGAAGTTTGTCCTGCTCGACTTCTTCTCGCCAACTTGAGGTGGCTGCAGAGCCCTGGGTACCGTGACGTACCTCGAGCCTGCTGTCGCCGAAACCGTCACCCAGCGGTTTGTCCCAGTCCAGGTGAACGTGACCGAGCCAGCCGCGCGGCCGCTGATCGAGCGCTTCCGGACGGTCTGGACCCCGGACCTGCGGGTGCTCGCGCCGGATGGCTTCGAGCTGGTTCGCTGGCAGGGCTACCTGCCGCCCTTTGAGTTCCTGCCGCAACTCCTGGTGGCGCAGGCGCAGGCCCTGCTGCGGAGCCATGACGAGGCTGGCGCGGCTGCCGTGTATGAGGAGGTGCTGCGGCGCTTCCCGACCAGCTTCGTCGCACCGGAGGCGCAGTACTACCTGGCTGTGGCGCGCTACAAGACGAGCCACCGAGCCGAGGACCTGCAGGGTGGCTGGCGTCTGCTGCAGGTCCGCTACCCGCGGAGCGTCTGGCGCCTGAAGCAGAGCTTCAGCGAAGAGCAGCAGCCTGCCGCGCCGCCAAAGGGGCAGCGCGAGGCGGCGTGAGATGGCCCAGTACTATCGTGTCCTGCGCATGGAGCCGCTCGTCGGCGACGACCGGCCCGACGCGCGCACCGAGCCGGCGGCGGGCACGGCGGCGGGGCCGGACATGCAGGCGGCGCGCGAGTTCGAAGGTCAGGTGGTCGAGCGCGCCCAGCTCGAGGGCATGGGTCGGCTGACCTGGGAGAGCGGCCGCATCGCTCGGCTCGACACCGCCAGCGAGAGCTACCGCATCTTCCTGGAGCCGCTGGAGTCACCCGCCGGGTAGGCGCCATTGCCACAGACCGAGTGGGTGAGGAACAGTCCGCCCGTGGCCAGGGCGATGCGCCGCGTGGCGATCCGAGCAGGTTCTCACCACCGCTCCCGGCGGGCTGCTCCTTCCGCCGCGCTCCGCCTACCCCTTCACGCAAGCCAGCGGGCGGAGCAGGGCGACCCGCCGTGCCAGTCCGGCCCGCTCGGTCGCCTCGGCCACCAGGTCCACGTCCTTGTAGGCGCCCGGGGCCTCCTCAGCGGCGCCCCGCAGCGAGCGGGTGCGGATTAGGATGCCTCGCCTGGCCAGCTCGTCAATCACCTCCCGCCCCTGCCACTGCTTCAGTGCCTGGTGGCGGCTCAGCGCCCGCCCGGCCCCGTGGGAGGCCGAGGAGAAGGCCCGCTGCTCGCCCTCTGTAGTCCCGACCAAGATGTAGGATCCGGTGCCCATGCTGCCGCCGATGATCACCGGCTGGCCGACGGCGTGGTAGCGCGCGGGCAGGGCCGGATGGCCGGGTCCGAAGGCGCGGGTGGCCCCTTTGCGGTGGACGTAGAGTAGCCGCTCCACGCCGTCCACCGAGTGTGTCTCGGCCTTACAGGTGTTGTGCGAGACGTCGTACAGCGTCTCCAGGACGGCCTCGGGGATCAGCCGCGAGAAGACCTCCCGCGTCAGGTGGGTCAGGATCTGGCGGTTGGCCAGGGCACAGTTCAGCCCGGCGTACATCGCCCCGAGGTACTGCTGGCCCTCTGGCGAGGTGATGGGGGCGCAGGCGAGCTCCCGATCGGGCAGGCTGATGCCGAGGCGTCTGGCGGCCTTGGCCATGCTGACCAGGTACTCTGTGCCGATCTGGTGGCCGAGGCCGCGCGAGCCGCAGTGGATCGAGACCAGCACCTGGCCCTCCCACAGGCCGAAGGCCGTGGCAGCCGGCCGGTCGTAGATTCGCTCTACTCCCTGGACCTCCAGGTAGTGGTTGCCGGAGCCGAGGGTGCCCATCTCGCCGCGCTGGCGCTTCTTGGCCAGCTCCGAGACGTTGGCCGGCACCGCGCCCGCCATACAGCCGCGCTCCTCGACATATTCGAGGTCGTCTGGCACGCCGTAGCCGCGGCCAAGCGCCCACCGGGCCCCGCCTTCCAGCACTTCGTCCAGCTCCTTCGACGAGAGCTCCAGATTCCCTTCCACCCCCACCCCGGCCGGGATGGCCTCGAAGAGGGCGTCTGCCAGCCGCTCCAGGCGGGGGGTAAGATCGGCGAGGCTGAGGTTACTACGCAGACAGCGGATGCCGCAGGAGATGTCGAAGCCGACCCCGCCGGCCGAGATGATCCCGCCCTGCTCTGGATCGAAGGCCGCCACGCCGCCGATGGGGAAGCCGTAGCCCCAGTGCGCGTCCGGCATGGTCATGGCGGCACCCACCAGGCCCGGCAGCCGGGCGACGTTGGCGATCTGCTCGAGCACCTTGTCGTCCATGCTCGCCAGCAGCGGCTCGCTGCCGTAGAGCACCACGGGCGCTCGGTTCTCGCCCGGTGCAAGCGGGAGAGTCCAGCGGTAGTCGTCGATACGCTGGAGGCGCTTCAGGTCCATCGGGCTCCTCTGTCACACGTCTACCACGCAGCGGGCCTCCCAGCCGCCCTCGACAGGCTGGACGGCGAGCATGGTCAAGGTCGCACCCTTGACTTCCACTCCCCGCTCGAGATCATCGCGCCAGGACTCTCCCCAGCCTTTGCCGATCCAGTGGGCGTTGCTCCGCCGTAAGCGGAATCGGCTCAGGACGAGGCCGGCACCGCGCGCCTCGGCCAGGAGGCGATTGAGCCAGGTGACCAGGGCTAGCTCGGGGTCCGCCTCCTCGAACTCTACGCGAACGGCCTGCTCCGGGCGCACTCGAGCGAGGTCGGCCATGATCCCGAACATGGCCTCGGCGGCCGCCTCGAAGGCCGTTTCCAGCGTCTGGCCGCGGCCGACGATGCCGATGTCGGCCTCATGGTCGAAATAGGCGAACGCTCTGTCGGGCATGGCCGGTCGTGCTGCGCTGCAATTGCTCCCGATCGATCCACTGCTCTGCAAACTGCGAACCAGCGTGGAGTGGGTGCAGCACCCGTACCCGCAGCGCCACGCTCGGTCCCTAACGGAGCTGTGCCCGTGGAGGCCCGAGGTGGGAAGCGCTGCCGGCACCAGTCCGGGCTGGGGGCATGGCTGCTCCGCCGGGTGGGCGCACATCGCGACGGCCAGCTTCTGCTGGAAAGCCCGGCAGCGTCCGCTGCAAACCGAACGGGTTCGGACGGGGCGGTTTTCGGCGTGTCGCTGAACGAGCGGGCGCAGAGGATCGACATCACCGGCCATGCTGCCAGCGCCTTCATGAAGAGCGTCGAGAACCGGATCGAATGCCCGCTGGCGGTCTCCTGAGGCTGGGCCGTTCTTGAGACGCTACCGCCGGGGGAGGGTCAGGCCGGTGTCGCCCTTCAGCTCCACCTACGTGCCGAACCGAACGCCAAGCCCGTTGAGCAGATTGCAGTGCCACCGCGTCCGACTCCGAGGCGCGATTCAGCCGGAATCGCCTGGCCTTCATGGGCACCAGCCATGCGTCTCCGAGCCGGGCCTGCTGCGTCTCGCCCCCGAGAGAGTGGACGGCGCCGAGCAGCGCTGCTAGCGCTGCTCCAACGTCCGCCTCATCGCCCCCGGCTCCTCGCCCGGGGAGCGCCGCCGGGCGATCTCGACCGCCCGGCTGGTCCCTGGCACGCGGCGCACGGTAGAGCTACCCGTGGGTAAGCGCGCGAGGCGTGCTGCGGGCAACCAGCGCCGAGCGGCTCCTTCCTGGCAAGCTAGGGCGCGCCGTGGGACAGCGGGTCGCCCGCTTCCCGGGTGTCGACCGGCTGCGTGCTCACCTGGCCGTTCGTCTCGGAGAGGGGGAGCTCACGCTTGCGGCAGTAGCGGGTGAGGCTCTCGAAGTCCGCATAGTAGCCCCGCTGCGGCCGTTGCTCGCCCTCCCGGAATTGATCGATCCGGCCATCGGCCAGGTTGACCACCTTGGTATCGGCCCGGATATTTAGGGCGAAGTAGACGTTGACCCCGCTGGCCTGGAGATCGGCGGGTGTCCCGAGCCCAGGTTGTTCTCGGCCCATTCGAAGCCTTCCACCGAAGCCTCCTTATTGACTCGCCGCGGGTGGCGCGGACCGGGTGCGCTGCAAGGCACGTGCCCGCGCTCAGCGCGCTGCTCGAGGCCGGGCGCCCGATGGGCGCACCGGCGGTACGCCTGAGCCACGCCCCGGGGCGGTGCGAGCATCATGACCGAGCCGAGCGGCGCCTGTTCCGTCCCGGCAGGCCGCCCACCGGAGCACCCGCGCGCTGGGCTCCACGAGGCTCCGTGCCGCTCGCCGGCTTCGATGGCGAACGAGCCGGCCGTGCCATGTGTCACACTCCTGGTGCTTGCTCCGCCGCCAGTGGCCGCTAGCAAGACGGCCGGCACTGACGGGCTGCCGCGCCCGACGGGGCGCTCAGGACGACCGGGACGCCACCGAGCCGAGTGCCCCGCGGAGCTGGGCTTCGTGCGCTGAGCAGAACCGATCCCGCTTGCGGTCGGTCTCGTCGAGCGTGTTGGAGAAGTGCATGACGCAACTCGCGTCCCGGCAGTGGTCCAGCCCGTAGCTGTGGCCCAGCTCGTGGACCGCCTCCTTGACTGCCCGTTCGTGCAGCAGGTTGGGGTCGGGCGGCTGGCCCCAGAACTCTGGGCGCAGGCGCGCCAGCGCCATCACCGCGACCGGGCCGTTACCCTGGGCCTGCCCGAAGATGAAGTTGAGGCCCGGGGTGTAGAGGTCGAGATCGGCCACGCCGAGCAGGCGCTCGGCATCGGTTCGGAGCGCGGCCAGCCGCTCGAGGATCGGCGCGGCGCGGTACTGCCGCCGCTCCGGATCGTAGGCCTCGTCCGGGCGGGGCAAGCCGTGAGCAGCCAGTCGCGCGATGCGTCCGGGGAAGCGCGCCTCGACCTGCGGGAGCAGGCCGCGCCGCACCTCGGTCGGCACGTCCCCGATCGGGACGATCTCGATGGCCGGATATCCCGTCGACACGTTCACGGTCCCAGTGGGATCACCTCAGCTTTGGAGAGGACGAACGCGACTGCGGCCGACTACTCGACGGCCAGAATCTCCAGGCGTCGCCGCCCGGCCGGTGTCTCCACCTCCACCACCTCGCCGGATCGTCGTCCTAGCAGCGCCCGCCCGACCGGCGACTCGAGCGAGAGCCGGCCGAAGCGGGGATCAGCCTCGGCCGGCCCGACCAGGGTGTAGCGCTCGGTGCCTTCTTCGTTCTGCACCAGGACTGTCGAGCCGAGCCCGGCCTGGTCACGAGTCGGCGGCGCCGTCTCCCGTCGGATCGTCTTCGGCACCCCGGGTCGAGTCCTGCTCCAGCACCTCCGCGGGGCAGCCGGGCTGAAAGCCTACCGGCGCGGCTGCGCCTCCCGTCCGGCATGCCTCTGTTCCTGGTCGTGGTGCGATCCGGCGTCTTTCCGTAGGCGGATCACGCCCGGCCGTGGTTGATCGCTCTTGGGCAGCGCCACGGTTACCACGCCGTTCCCGTGGGTGGCGTTGGCTCGCTCCGCGTCGACCGCGAACGGCAGTGGCACCCGGCGGCTGAACGGCCCGTAGCGCCACTCGTGCATCAGGTACTGCCTGGCCTCCTGGCGAGGGCCGCGAAGTCGCCCTTCGATGTTGAGATCGTGGTCGGTGACCCGGATCTCGATCTCGTCGGCCGTCAGCCCGGGCATGGGCACCACCGCCACCAGCTCGTGGCCATCGTCGTACAGGTTGACCGGCACGCCCTGGGTCTGCTGGCCTTCTTGAGTGTCGATCATCTTGACTAACCTCCCCATGGAAACTGGCCTTCTCACCAAGGTAGCCTGCCGCTAGCGGAACGGCATGATGGTGAAGGCCAGCCCGAGGCCGATCAGGCCGAGCACCACGAGTGCGAAGGCCCATCCTCAGCACATTGTAGCGTTCGGCAAGCATGGCGGTCTCGCCTGCTGCTCGGTGCGCGCTCGGCACACGTACCGGGGCGCCTCGCAGAAGCCGTACCGGGCACGATGGCACCCGCGTCACGCGGCCGGCCGCCTCCGGCGGGAGTGTGGCGCGCGCCTCTGCTGGTCAGGACGGCTGAGCGGCCGCCCGGGCCCCACCCGCGGCACCGTCATCATGCGGTACACGTAGCCGCCGTAGGGCGGGATCGATCGCGCCCGCGTGCTTGAAATGGGCCTTGCGCGCCTGCTGCGTGCTGCGCGTGGTGAAGTCGGTCACCCCCGACGTCTTGATCCAGCGCAGCACCCGCCGCGCCTGCTCCACGACGGGATCGGCACCCATCTCGGCGAAGGCCGCTTTGGCATGCGCGGTGAAGGCGCCGTCTGCGCGATCGCGACCTGCATCGTGTCCGCCCCAATCCCGAGCGCCCACGAGCTGAGGCCCCGGCTACGAGGTGCAGCGGGTTGGCCCGGGTGTGGGGCTGGTAGTCGTCGCACTGACCGCGCTGGCCTGGCTGCGCGCCGATCCGCTGGATGGTGGGCAGCCGCCCCGACGGCATGTATCCTGCACGCGGCTCCCGCTAGGGACTGCCTCGGAAGGCTCTGCGTGCCATGAGAATCCCCGTGTCGCATCGCCCCTTGCTAGACGCCCCGGTCGGTGTCCTGGCGACGATCGGCCCGGACGGGCTGCCCCAGGTGACTGCGGTCTGGTTCCTGTTCGACGAGACGGCCGGTGCGGTGCGTTTCTCGCTGAACACCGCCCGACAGAAGGTCAAGAACCTGCGCGCCCGCCCCGAGGCCGCGTTCCTGGTCCTCGATCCCACCAACCCGTACCGCACGATCGAGCTCCGAGGCCGGGTGGAGATCCAGCCGGATGACGACTACGTGTTTGCCGACCGGGTGGGCAAGAAGTACGGCACCGACCTGCGCGTGCTCGATCGCCCTGGCGAACGGCGCGTGGTCGTCACCCTGCGCCCCATGAAGATCAACGTCTGGGGCCAGTGACCGGGCGATGACGTCGGCGCGGCAGGCGCGAGCCCTCGAGATCTCCTCCGACATCTTCAGGTATCTGCCGCGATCTCTGCGCGGCTCGTTTCCACGCTCAGGAGGGCAATCGCGCGGGTGGCTGTTCGCGGAGGCTATTTGAGCGCTCCGGATAGACGTCTATCGGAAGGGGCAAGCGGCAGGTGGAACAGGAGGCCCCGCAATCCCTATGCCTCCTTTGGAGGCGTGCCCAGGCCGTGCCCGTGGCGCGCTGGGCTATAGCGGCCGCTCCTCGGGGTGCTGCAACGGTGTGGGCAGGACGGGGCGGGTGGGGCGGATCCAGCGCGCAATGCCCCGGGTGAGGAGCACGCGAGCGTAGAGCCCCACCTTCCAGACGACGTACACCGCGGTGTAGCACAGCGCCAGGTAGGCTCGCGGCGGCGCGTGGACGAGCAGGAGTCCGGCGAACGTGTAGAGCATCTGGCCGGCTTGGCTGAGTGCCGCGAGAGAGGCGGGCACCGGGGCGCGGAGGGGGAGACTAAGGCCAGGCAAAGGGTAGCCAGGGCGAGCGGGACGGAGAGCGGGGAATGCACTGTTCCGCCGCGGCGTCGAGCCGGAGCAGACTACGCCGGCGAATTCCCTCTCGCACCAGCCCGGGCACGCGGCGACGGGGGAGGTGCAGCCGCCCGCGCTCCCAGCGGGTGTTCTGGCTCGCCGCCTGGGCGAGCGTCGTCGGCAGTCGGTGAGCACGCGCGCCTCCGGCGCGAAGTCCACCTGCACTCTCCCCAGCACGAGCGCCAGGTGGACTTCGGCGTCTTCGGCCAGTGTGAACCAGCGCCAGGCGAAGCGGTCGAGGACCGGCGCGGCCAGGCACATCCCGGTGCCCTTCGATCCGCAGGAAAGCCCCAGCGTGGCGCGGCCGAGTGGGCGAAGAGAGTGCAGTGCCGCCAGCGCCGCGTGCCGGATCGCCGCGGAGCGCATCTGAGTCGCCGGGCGGGACGTAGAAGCTGTTCGGCTCGGGCTGAACGCCAGCCGCCTGTGCAGCCAGGATCTGCACCAGGCCAACCGGGCCGTGGCGCAGTGGCGAGCCGCGGCTGACACGCCGCCGGTGACGATGACATCGAAAGCGGCGCGCTAGCGGAAGGCCAGTCAGGCCTGCCCGACCGTGATGCCGAAAAGGGTATGGCGATACGAGCAACCCCTGCTGGAGGACCAGTTATGTGTCACCGCAGCGGTGCACCGGGAGACAGACGGTACACACCCAGGCGCCACAATTTCCACAGCTCCAAAAGTTCTGGCAGGCATGTCGCCGCATCATTGAGGCTCCTTCTGCTTACCACGCTCTTCGAGGCCACCCTGTACGCTGAAAGTGCGAGTGATCAGACCTGCGAGCGGAGAACGCTCGGGCGACGGTGATCCAACACGGTGGCGCGCAGCACCTCGGCCAGCGCCGGGTAGTCCCTCCGCGGCGCTTTGTGTCGGATGGCTGGTGCGGAAACGCGGCGCTGATAACCAACGGGGTTCTAGGCATGGGCGGCTGCCGCGCCGGCCGGGCTGCCCGGTGCCTGGACAAGGCTGGGCAGGTGGGAGAGCGGGTCGAATGGCGGCTCAACAGTCAGGAACTGCCGCATCCGATCGACGTTGGCTACGAAGCGCCCGACCTCCATTCGACGCGCTTGCAAGATGCGGATCTGGCGGGTGCCGCCGGTCAGCGCGACGATCCGGCGGGCGAGGGCCATAATCGGCGTACCGGTCCCGCTACCGACGTTGATCGGCGGCAAGGGACCGTCGACCGTGGCGGCGCGGATCAGCGCTTTGACGACCAGCTCAATCCAGACGAGGTCGAGCACCTGGTGGCCACCGTACACGTCCAGGTCGCGGCCGGCGGCGGCTTGCGCAATCCAGGTGGGGATCACGCGCCCGGTGTCGCGGGGGCCGTAAACATTGGCGAGCCGGAGGATGGCGACTTGCAGGCCGGTTTGATGCCGGAAGGCGCGGCAGAACGCCTCGCCCGCCACCTTGCTCGCGCCGTAGCTGTTGATCGCCTGGAGCGGGGAGGCCTCATCGACGGGAAGCGCGATCGGCTCGCCGTACACCTCGCGCGACGAGGTGAATACAACCCGGCCGACGGAGTAGCGGCTGGCAGCTCGCAGCACGTTGTAGGTCCCGACGACGTTCGTGGTGAAGGTGTAGTCCGGGTCTTCCACCGCCCCCATGACAGTCGCCTGGGCCGCGAGGTGAAACACAAGGTGCGCCCCTCGGAGCACCGCCGCGACGCATGCCGCGTCGCGGACGTCTCCCTTGACCAGTTCGAGGCGAGCGTCGCGGCGGTGGTGGACCAGGTTCTCCGGCCGGCCGCGAGCGAGATTGTCGAGTACCACGACGTGGCGATAGCCGTCTCGGAGTAGCTGATCCACCAGATGACTGCCGATGAAGCCCACTCCACCGGTAACGACGGCCTTGCTCGACTGGTATTGCATGCCGCGAGTATCGGGCGATCTGAACGACTCTGCGTTTCTCCGTTGTTGAGATGCTGTTGAGTTGCGCCTGTGCCCGGGGCGGTGCTTGCTGACGTGGCGGCCCGGACGGGATCAGGTCAGCCGATCAGGTCCGGGCGAGGCTGTAGCCCACGCCGGGCAGCGCGCTGATCCCCCCGGGCTGATCCGCTATCATCCCCAGCTTCTGCCGAATGTGGCAGATGTGCGTCTTGAGCAGGTTTGGGCTCCCGCCCTCGTAGCCCCAGGCATACTCGACCATCCGCGAATACGGGATGACCCGGCCTGCATTCATGGCCAGGATGTAAAGGATGCGGAACTCCAACGCGGTGAGGGGGATCGCGCGGCCGGCTCTCGTCACCGAGTATGAGAGCGGGTCGAGGGTGAGGTCGCCGACGCGCAGGCTGGTGGTCGGCTCGCGGTGTGGGTCGTGGCTGCACCGCCGCAGCACGGCCTTCATCCGGGTGGTGAGCTGCTTGGCGCTGAATGGCTTGACTACGTAATCGTCGGCCCCGACATTGAAGCCCCGCAGGACATCCTCCTCGTCGTCGCGCCCTGTGAGCATGATGATGGGCACATCGGATTCGTGCTCATGGCGGATCCGTCGACACACCTCGTAGCCGTTGAGCTTGGGCAGGTTGGCATCGAGTAGCACCATATCCGGCTGTTCGGCCTCCCAGCGCGCCAGCGCTTGCTGCCCGTCGATTGCGACCAGCACAGTGTACCCTTCTCGCCAGAGCGTGTACGACAGCAGGTCGAGCAGGTCTACGTCGTCATCGACCGTCAGCACTTTCATCGATATCCCCCCCTTCAGGATTCGGTCTCCACGGCTGGTACAGTGCCATCTGCACGGGTCTCCAGCTCGAACCAGAAGCGGGCGCCTCCGCCTCGGCGCCGTTCGGCCCCCACTCGGCCGCCATGGGCCTCGACAACCCCACGGACGATGGCCAGCCCCAGCCCAAGCCCCGGCGCACCGGCCCGGTCGGTCCCCGCGCCGCGGTAGAACGGCTCGAACAGGATCTCCGGGCGCTCCTCGGTGAACCCCGGCCCGCGATCTGCCACTGAGACGCAGACCCGCCCCCGGCGGGCGTGCAGGGTTACGTCGATCGGCGTGCCATGCCCGGCATACTTACTGGCGTTCGTGATGAGGTTCATCAGCACCTGGCCGATCCGGCGATGGTCGGCGCTTACCGTCGGGATGTGGCCCAGTGAGCGCAGCCGCAGCCACTGTGACCGCTGCCGCAGCAGTGGCTCGGCCACGTCTGCCACATCGCGGGCCAGCTCCAACAGATTTATCGGCTGCAGCACCAGGCGGAGACGCTCGCCGCGGATGCTCGCGGCGCAGAGGAGGTTTTCCACCAGGTCCTGGAGCCACAGCGCGCGACGCTGCATGCCCGCCAGCATCGTGGCCAACTGCTCACGCTCCAACACCTCCAGGTCCCGCAGCAGCAGCTCGGCGGACGTGGTCAGCGCGGCCAGCGGTCCGCGTAGCTCGTGCGCCAGCGCCGACAACCAGTCCGGCTCGGTGTCCGGGCCGCTTCGCCAATGTCCGCACCGTGCCAGGCTACGCGGTGGCCGAGCGATGAAGCGGCCGCGCGCGTGCCACTGGCTGGCGCGGCCGCGGTGAAGCGATGAATCGTGGGCGGATGCCTCGGCGGTGCCCATGGCTGCTACCCCCTCGCGACAAGCGTGTCCCGATGGGTCGGCCTGGCGGCGAACGACAGCCAGGCCGACCCTACCCCCTGGCCGGCCTGGTTGCACTGTGGTAGCATGCCAAGTTGGACAGGGAGTGCCCGAACGCTCCTGGTCTTGCGGCCCCGAGGCGGATGCAGCCACCTCGGGGCCTTCTTTGGGTCCTGATCGTTTCCACCTCGGACGTACCCGAGGCTGCGCTTCCGCCGCTGGCCCACCTGCGCTGCTGGCTCCGCTCCACAGGCGACAAAAGAGCGAAACCAGACACCACAGTCTGATGGCCGGTTTCGCCACTCAGCTCCCTGAGGCCGAAGCGACCAACCAAGACCGCTCGTCCTGAGGGTCTCGGAAGCCCCAGATCAGCGCTTCCATCAGCACCGGATTCTCCTGTAGCCTGCTCTGGCGATTCCGTTCGCGTGGGCGCGGCAGACGGCGATCCTCCAGTGGCGGCCGTTAACTGCGTGTTATCGTTTCGTTACCTCCAGTGCATGATTTACCGGGTGGCCGTATGAATACCACAACCGCTCAACCGCGTCAAGACCGAACTCAATCCAGGAGGCAGCCATTGTTACGGGAAACCGTCGCGCGAGTGTTAAGGTGTCTGCCCTAAGTGTAGCCGCCTCCGTGCTAGTATACTATCGGACGCCATCCTGCCCGTGACAGCACCGTTTCTCTTCGCCCAATCCGTATAACAGTTCCGTTACAGCAACTGGCTTCCACGACGGGCGGCCGACAACCGGCGTGTAACGGAGCGTTAACCGCCAGCCAACCCCCGCCTCTGAGGTTTGCCGTGGTTGGCCTGCCCCACGCGGGCTTGGGACGGCCACGGGGGGCTATCAGCAGAGTCACGGACATCCCTGTCGTTGCACGTCGCAGGTCATCGGCCATCGTGTCGGCCCATCGTTCGGTGATCTGGACTATCCTGGCGAAAACCCCCATGATGGCCCTCGCCGTCACTGCCCCCTGTACACAGTCCCAAAACTCGATCCAGCCTATACTCCGATGCACGGGACCTGAGATCAACCGGAGGGCCAAGAGCCCCGGCCGGCTGCCAGGGGTACGATAGCGGCCAGCCGGGGTCGTGCTCTGGCGATCAGGCCCGCTGGCGTCGCGGTTGCAGGTTTCCAGAGGCAGGCCGAAGACAATGGTCAGGCAATCGAAACGGCTTCGGTTCGGATGGCTGGCACTGGTGATGATTGTGGTCCTGGTCACCGGTCGGCAGAGCGCCAGGCTCTTCACCAGCTTCGCGCCGCAGCAGGCCCTTCCGAGCCTGGCCGTTGATCCCCCGATCGGGCTGCCGGGGACACCTGCCACTGTGCGCGTAAGCGGGTTGCCAGGAGACATGCCGGTCGTCCTGACTTGGGATGAATCAGCCGGTCGCAAGCTGACCACCCGGACGGGCAGCGACGGCTTCCTGCAGTTGTCGATTAACTCCCCTAACTCCCCGCCTGCTGCAGCAGGCAGCCACTCGCTCCGCGTGACCGTGGGGATCATCGGCGTGAGCGCGATAGTGCAGCTCCTGGGAGGCGGCTCGCTCACCGAGCCTCTATCAGTCTCGGCTGCTCCAACCGCCGCGCCGTTAGCTCACAGGGACGGCCTCTACGTGGCGACCAGCGGATCGGACGCCAATCCCGGGACGCTCGCCGCGCCGCTACGGACTATCCAGGCAGCCGTGCGGCGGGCGCAGCCCGGCACGACAATCGTGGTCCGCGGCGGTGAGTATCAGGAGGAGGTCGTCTTCGACCACGGAGGGGCAGACGGGCAGCGGATCACGCTGCAGAATTACCCGGGCGAGAGGGCGATCATCGACGGCTCCCTAGATGTCACCGGCTGGACGCCCGTCTCGGGCACCGTCTGGAAGGCCAGCTTCACTCACGTCGCGTCCGTTCCGACCAGTCAGGGACCTAAGGACGCCGCCTCCGAGTCCACCTGCCCGGACGGCTTCAGCTACTCGGGCGACCGACGTGCCTACCTTTACGTCGACGATACCCCCGACCAGTCCCACTGGCTCAAGCCGCTGTGTATCGGTCTCGACCCCGGGATCGCCGGCCCGGCCGATCTGCCGCGAGGGAGCTTCGCTACGGACGTCCCGCCTCCACCGCTACCCGACGGTCAAGCCTACGCCGGGACGACGAACACGATCTATGTTAACCTCGCCGATGGCGGCGACCCAAACACCCATCGCATCCGCATCGCGGCGCACGACCACAATATCCTCTTCTGGGGAAAGACGGCCGGCAACGTCACCGTCAAAGGACTGACCCTGCGAAGGAGCCTGGAGGCGGTCTACATGTGGGGTCGGGTGAGCGATATCACCCTGGATGGGCTCGACGTGGCGGTCACGAAGCTGCGCGCTGTCGCGAGCGACTTCTGCACATCCCACTTCGATGTGCTAAACAGCCACATCCATGATGTGGAGAACGAGGCGATCCATCTGGAATCGGACAACAGCCTAGTCGACAATAACCTGATCGAGCGGACGCTCGCCCCCTGGGCCCGTTCCGGCGCCGTCGGCATCAACGTGCTCGGCAACGGCGACCGGGTCGCGCGCAACACCATCCGTGCCATTGCGCGGAGCGAGGGTGGACAGGGAGGCTTCGGCATCTTCATGGAGGAGTGGTACGATGGGACAGGCGATGTCGGATGCCACGCCGAGACCAACCAGTCGAACATCGTGGAGCGCAACCGGATCCACGACAACGCCCGCACCGGTATCTACAACTCGGGCGGGGATAACAACACTATCCGCAACAACCTCGTGTACCGCAACGGTGGCAGCGGGATCACTATCGACGGCGGCGGTACCGAGGGTGGCCCCACTGGCGCCCAGCAGAACGCCATCAATAACACGATCGTCTTCAACACCAGCTCTAGTAACGCCGGTAACGGGATCATGCTCAGCCCGGCCGCCCAGAACAGCATCGTCCGCGACAATATTCTGGATGGCAACGCGCGGGCACTCCGTGACGATTCGAGGGGGGCAGTGATCGACTACAATTTCCCCTTCTGCTGCCTGGGTGAGGTGGGCTTCGTCGATGCGGCGGGCGGGGATTTCCACCTCCGGCGTGGATCGCCGGCGATCGACGCCGGGACGGACGTCGGGGTCACGGAGGACCTGGATGGCACGCACCGTCCCCAGGGGGCGGGATACGACCTGGGTGCCTACGAGTACGTCGATCCTGCTTCGTCAGTGTCCACCCCAACCGCCACCCCGCCGCTCACCTCCGAGCCGAACCTGCTCCAGAACCCCACCGACTCTGATCTGTCGGGCCGGTTCGGCTGGTAGGCGGCGCTGGTTCGGGTGGTCAGCGCGCAGGGCGGAGCTGGGCGGCCGGGTTGGCGTTCGGTGTCTGCTCCGTCTGCGTGAGCTAGGTATTGGACGAGGGCCCCAACGGCTGCAGGCCCTCGTCTGCGCATCAGTGAGCCCGTGGCTCGGCGCGGCCCCAAGAGGTGAGACTGCTTGGCCGGGACGCAGCCCTCGGCACGTAGCGTGGTTAGGGAGCGAGCGCGAGTGGCCGAATCGGCCGTGCCCACAAGCCGAGAGTGAGAAGCTCGTTGTGACGTGCGGTACGTCGCCACCGGGCACTGGCATGAGTGGCGGATGCGGCCATCACACGGACCGGGCTGCCGTGATCTCTACCACCTCTCAACCGAAGCTCCACTGCCTTGACGGGAGCCCGTCGCATACCATTGTGCCCGCTGAGCGGAGTACCTGCTCGCCGTAGCCGGCGCGTAGTCTGCTGCTGATTGCGCGGCTTTGCCGAGCACCACGTGGCAGGCGACGACTGGCTCGGGTGCTCTACCCGCTCCTCGGGTGCGCGGCGGATGCTCCACTGCAGCCAGCCTCAGGTTCGCGCGGAGCACGACTCTATGAGCGTACGGCCCGGAGTGGAGCGCGAGTGGCGGCGGGTAGGACGGCGCGTGCAGGCCCGGGTGGCGATACGCCGAAGAAGTGGTGTCCCGTCCAGTGCGGGAAGGGCGGTAGCGTGCCGCCTGCACGGCTGGGGATAGGACGGCGTGTCCGGTGCAAATGGACCACCTTGCGCAAGCGTCTCGTTGGCTCCTCGTCCTTGGTGACGCTCGCACGTGCATCTTCGCCAACTTCTACTGGTAGCCAGGGCGTGGTGGCCCATGCAAGTTCGCCACCCTGGCTGTCTTGACCTTTTCATCTGTCGCTGTCTCATCGTGAAGTGCACGAGGCATGTGATGGGCTCAGCTTGAATTCGAGCTTGTCAACTACAATCCTCTGGCACGCTCCCAATGCCCGGAGCATCGCTCCGTACCTGAGCGCCATATTCCAGGCAATTTCACTTTCTGCTCGAGGAACATCGTATGCGACTTACCGCAGGAACTGACCACCGACAAGCGCCCTCCAGCCTTCGTCTCATCTGCCTCACTGGCATCGATGGATCAGGGAAGACCACCCTGGCCCTGCGCCTTTCAGAACACTTGCGTGCCAATGGCTACAATGTCCACTATGTACATGGCATTCATTTTGTCGTCCTTCTTAGGCCTATAAAGAGGTTAGCTCAGATGTTCTTTATGCGTGGTACCGACGAGTATGCCGATTACGTTCATTACCGAGACGTGAAGCTGGCAGCCAGTCGGCGTCATCGCTCGTTAGCTGCGCTGTACGCGGCTGTATGGTTTGTCGATTACTGCCTGCAAGCATTTCACCGAGTAACACTTCCTATTATGCGCAAACAGCTCGTGGTAGCAGATCGGTATATATATGATCTTTTGCTCAATATTGCTCTCGCAACCGGCTACCCATTCAATTTTCTATGTCGATTTCTTCCGCTCTTCTTCATATTCAACCTAAGACCGAATGTTGTCTTCGTCGTGGACACCCCGGAAGAAATAGCGCTTTCGCGAAAGTCTGATGTTCACTCCATCGAGTATCTGCGAGAGCGACGCTCTCAATATCTCATGCTCGCACAGCGATTCGGCTTTCCTGTGCTCGATGGACGGGCAGATCGAGAGGCCCTGCTGAACGAGGTGCTGACACGCTGCTTCGAAGCGCCGCCGCCGCAGGCTGCCGTCCAGCCCTAGGACCTGATCCGTTCTTGTGCTGAGCGTTCGACACGAGGGACATGGCGACTCTAGAGTCGAAGTGGCTTGGGCTAAAGAGATCGATGGTGACTTCGACCTTCGTGAGGCGCAGTTCGCGGGGGGTACGATGAGCGTCCATAACCTGGTTCGTGCTGAGGAGATCGTTGGTCAAGCGATTCGCGAGAGCATCGAGACCAAGGAGGAGCTCCTAGAACGGCAGCTCTCTACTATTGTCAGGCTAGCGACGTTACTCGCCGACACGTTTAGGAGAGGTGGTAAAGTCATCCTGTTCGGCAATGGAGGGAGCGCCGCGGACGCGCAACATGTGGCCGCTGAATTTGTCAATCGCGTCTCGTTGGATCGCTCCGCGCTACCGGCGATCGCGCTAACCACCGACACATCCATCTTGACATCAGCGGGAAACGACTTCGGCTTTGACGAAATCTTCTCACGTCAGGTTCAGGCTTTAGTGCAAAAAGGTGACATTTTGATAGGGATTAGTACGAGCGGTAACTCTCAGAATGTATTGAACGGCATCATGGCTGGGAAGAGGAAAGGAGCCATAACAGTAGGATTTACTGGTCGTAGTGGAGGAAAGTTGAAGGATATGGTCGACATATGCTTCTCGGTAGCGTCTGATAGTACACCGCGTGTTCAGGAGGCACACATCACTGTGTGGCACGCCATCTGCGAGGTGGTAGAGCGTGAGTTGTTCGGCTGAGGGTATGAACAAGCGATTCTCGCCGCGAGTTGTCTTCTATACACGACCGGCTTACCTGGATTCAGCTTTCCCTCTGGTGAGTGCGTTGAGTAGGAAGATAGAGACACATCTGATTGTAGAGGTATCACCTGAGGAGCGAGGCATTGGCACGTTTTCGCCACCCTTGATTGATTCCCCGGCTGGCCTCGTCTCGGAGGACAGGCTTCCGGGTTGGCCACCGCGGAGTTTACGGGAGAGACTTAATAGCCTGCGAAGCTTGCATCTGGCAGTCTTCGATGCACAGAGAGCTTTTCATCCATGGTGTCTGGCGACGTGCTGGAAGATAGCTCGGTTCATTCGGTCAGTGAGACCACACGTAGTTCACTTTGATGAAGCTTCAACTCGTGCAGCGGGAATACTGTATTTTCTCCCAAGAACTCCTCTGATCCTCAGTATCCATGATAGCCAGCCGCATAATGGGAGGATGAAACATAGTTTCAAGCTGGTACGGTGGTTGTTTTTACAACGCGTGAATGGGCTCATATTTCACAGTGTTTTCTCGCGTGAGGCGTTCGATGACGTGGGGAGCATGAGGCGAGTGGGAGAAAACGTAGCCGTCATCCCACTGGGTATTTTTGATCTATTGCGGACTGGCCGGGATGGGGTTGGGCGGCGAGATGAGCGGACGGTGCTGTTTTTCGGGCGCATGTCGCCATACAAGGGTCTGGAGACGCTGGCTGCGGCTGCACCGCGTATTGCCGAACGCGTGCCGAATCTCAGACTCGTTATAGCGGGCCGGCCGCTGCCGGGGTACGAAGTGCCTGTCGTGTCGCCGCTTGCGAATGGCGGCACGTGCGAGTGGAGGGTGGGACACATTGCGGACGACGAGATGTGTGAGCTCTTCGAGAGGGCCGCGGTGGTCGTGGTGCCGTATGTTACAGCCAGCCAGAGCGGGGTAGTTTCCACGGCATACGGCTTTCGGAAGCCGGTGGTGGCGACGTCGGTGGGCGGGTTGCCCGAAATGGTAGTAGACGGCGTGACCGGGCGGGTGGTAGCGCCGGGTGATCCGGATGCACTCGCGGCGGCGATCGGTGATCTTCTACTCGACGCGGAGGAGCGGGGCAGGATGAGCGAGCGCATCCGTCAGAAGGAAGAGGGTGAGCTGGCATGGCCCCGCCTTGCGGACATGACGATCGGGGTGTATCAGCGAGCTCTCGGTGGGTGAGCCGCCACGGACGTTCGAGCCGGTCGCTCGCTTCAGTGGGCAAGGAGGCGACCGGTAAGCGATGACACTGAAGCAATGTATCCGTGCAGCGATCGGTGACCGTGGCCGGTCGTTCGTCACGCGGACCAAGTATGCTCTGGGCCGCCGACCACGGGTGAATCACGCGGCGGCAGGGTCACTGTCCTACCCGGAGGGCCGGCGCGCGGCCATCGTCATCTCAGCAGATCTTGAGCTGGCCTGGGCCTGGCGTTATGCGCGCGAATTCCGGGATCCTTTGGCGTTCGCCCGGCAGAGGGCATACCAGGGCCGACACAATCTCCCGATCATTCTGGAGCTGTGTGACCAGTACGGGCTGCCCGTCACGTGGGCGACTGTGGGCCACCTGTTCCTCGAGCACTGTGACCGCGCGGATGGCCGAGCCCACCCTGAGATGCCTCGTGTGCCCTACTTCCAGAATGAGTTCTGGGCGTACAGGGCGGGTGATTGGTTCGACAGCGATCCCGGGGCTACGTGTTCGGCTGACCCGGAATGGCTCTGCTGGTATGCACCAGACTTGGTGACCTCGATCCTGAAGCGACGCGTCGCGCATGAGATTGGCTGCCACACCTTCTCGCACGTCGTGTTCAGTGACAAGCACTGTCCCAACGAGGTCGCCGCGGCGGAGCTCCGCTGTTGCCAGGAGGCGGCTCGGCTCCGTGGCATCGTGCTTCGCTCGTTCGTCTTTCCCGGCAACGTGCCGGGCAACTATGGGAGCCTGCGGGATGCTGGCTTCGTGGCGTACCGAATCGAGACTGCCTACGAGCTCGATGTGCCACGCCGCGACGGCCTCGGACTATGGCAGATCCCCGGAGGGATCACGCTCGAAAAGCCCTATCGCTCCTGGACCGCGGCTGAGCAGGTACGCCTGCTCCGTACCTACGTGGACGCAGCCATTGCGCACGGCCTCGTCTGCAGCTTTTGGTTTCACCCTGAAACAGACCCCAGCAACGTGACCGAAGTCTTCCAGCCCATCTTTGAGTACATCGCCTCCCGCCCCGAGCTGTGGGTGACGACGATGAGCGATCTCGCGCGCTGGCTCGACGCCGAGGTGACACAGCAGTATCCGGCACGCGCCACGAGCGCAGCCTCATGAACCCAGTATGACGAGCAGCACAGAGCGCATCCAGCGCATACTTGCGGACTACTGGGCACTGCCCAGCGGCTCGGCGCAACTTCCGCCAGCGCTCCGTGCCGGTATCCGTCAGAGCGACCGCGGCAACTCATCGTCCGCTTCAGCTCCCACCTATGCCGGCCGGCCGCCGGTCTTCGTGAAGCTGCTTCCTTCAACAGGTGCGCTGGAGGCGGAGCAGCAAGGGTGGCTGATTGCTCGAACGCTGGCTGGGACCGATGGACGGGTTCGAGTGCCTGCTGTATTGGCCACCATGCCGTCAGAGCGGGCAATCATCATGGAGTACATCGCTGGCACCAATCTTACCTGGCTTCTGCGGCGAACCTATCTCATGCTACCGGATGCCTGCATATCAATCGTCCGGAGGCTCGGCCATTGGCTCGCAACCTATCACCAGACTGGCCGCGGGAACTTGAGTCAGGCCGAACTATTGAACCGTCGTGCTGAGCGGACTCTTGGGTACTTGCAGGAGGTGACAGCTCTCCTCAGCCAGAGCCGACTTGCACAGGTGCGCGAGATTCTCGAGACGATTATTGAAAAAGCAGCGCAAAAAAGTTTGCGAACAGCAAACTGCCACGGTGACTTTCACATCAAGAACGTGATTGTTCGCGACAAAGATCTATATGTCGTTGATTTCGCTGCCTCAGGTGGAGAATTTCCCGAGAAAGACCTGATCGGATTTCGGTGGTCTCTTTGGAATGCTATTGGTTCACTTCCATTCTCAAACCGAACGTTAAAATCTCTTTATTCTGCATTTATTGACGGATACTGCGGGCAGGAACCTGTAGGATTCGACAGAGAGATTGCTAACCTTCTGCAGTTAGAAGCAATGGTCCAGGCTGTGGCTCTACACGCACGCTGCGGCCAGTACTCGGCATTAAGAAGGCTGTGGAGAATCTATCTTATGAAGCAGTATCTTAGCTTGCTTGTGCTATGGCTCGATGGAGATCGCGAGTATATTAACCTGGCCATGTCTGAATCACTGGCTCGTCTTCGCACTACGTCACAGGAGTAACAGAGGTGAAGATTCGCCGAACTCACCTCATCTGCGTTGCCGGTATTGATGGATCGGGAAAAACAACCTTAGCTCTCGGCCTTGTGAACCGCTTACGCGACATGGGGTATGATGTACAATATGTGCATGGCGATGCGCATGGCATTCAGTTTCTTCCAATACTGAAACCCATAAAGACACTCGCAAAGATTTTTTTCATGCGCGGTACAAATCAACAATCTAACTACTTCCACTACAGAAGAGTACAGGTCTCGATCAGCAGTCGCCACCGTTTGCTGTCTGGGTTCTATGGAGGGCTCTGTTTCCTGGATTATTGTGCCCAGGCCTTCGTCCGCGTGGCGCTACCAGCCATGAGAGGAAAGACGGTTGTTGCTGACCGATACATTTACGATGTCCTCTTGAATCTCGCTCTTGCGACTGCTCGCCCTCTCGAGGCAATATTGCACCTTTCGAATATCTTCTTCAAATTGAACATTATACCGAACGCGGTGTTTCTCGTGGATACGCCTGAGGAGATAGCGTTTCGCAGGAAGTCGGACATCTATTCGCTGGATTACCTCCGGGAACGCCGGTCAGCGTATCTGGAGATGGCGCGACGATTCGACTTTGCCGTGCTCGACGGTCAGTCTGATCCGGATGGCCTTGTAAGCGAGGCGATAGCCCGCTGTTTTCGGACTGCCATTCAGCCGGAATCGAGCTGATGATTGCGAGAGCGGTTGCTGAGGCTCGCGGAGAAAAGAGCTGGCAAGGTTTGCGATCAGCCTGCGCAAGGGCACTGATGAGGTGGCACAATTTCAGAATGCCGTTCCACCTATGGTGTGGACGGACGCCGCTCAGTGGCACGGGGGTGCTTGAGGCTTCGCGCTATCGTTGTCGGCTTGCCCGCCGGGATCGGCTCGTGGCGGGGTTGGGTGCCCTCGGCGTGGCTGCACTAACGCTCTGCCTTGCCTGCTTAGATGGTGGAGCGACCAGCCGGACGGAGCAGGGGGTGGCGGGGGCGGTGCTGCTGGCGGCGGGGGACATTGGGCGCTGTGACGCCACCAGTGACCAGGACACCGCGGCGCTGGTGGCGGGGCTGGCGGGCACGGTGGCGACGCTGGGGGACACGGTGTATGAAGCGGGCAGCCCTGAGCAGTTTGCCCACTGCTATGAGCCCAAGTGGGGGCGGTTCAAGGCGCGCACTCGGCCGGCGGCGGGCAATCACGACTATGAGACGCCTGGGGCGGCGGGCTACTTTGGCTACTTTGGGGCGGCGGCGGGGGCGGGGGCGCGGGGCTACTACAGCTATGCGCTGGGCGCCTGGCATGTGGTGGTGCTCAACAGCAACTGTGCCGCGGTTGGGGGCTGCCAGGCGGGCTCGGCCCAGGAGCAGTGGCTGCGGGCGGATCTGGCGGCGCACCCGAGTCGGTGCACCCTGGCCTACTGGCACCATCCCTTGTTCAGCTCGGGGGCGCATGGGGGGGAGAGCGAGGTGCAGCCGCTGTGGCAGGCGCTGTACGAGGCCGGGGCGGAGGTGGTGCTCAATGGCCACGAGCGTCTGTACGAGCGCTTTGCGCCGCAGGACCCCGCGGGGCGCCCCGATCCGCAGCACGGCCTGCGCCAGTTCATCGTCGGCACCGGCGGGGGGGACCTTCAACCAGACGTCCACGTAACAGGCAACGGCGAAGTCGCGAACAACACCACCTATGGGGTGCTGCGGCTGGTGCTGCGGCCGACGGGCTACGACTGGCAGTTTCTGCCGGCGATCCGCCGAAGCCGTCCAACCGCATCTGCCCATGTACGTAGCACGCCTGAGCCGGCCCCGGGAGCCACCCCGTCACGCTATCGCGACACGGTCCTGGCGGACGAGCCGGTGTCGTACTGGCGGCTGGGCTCCGACATCGGCCTGGTGGCGCGGGATCTGGTGGGTGGGCGCAACGGGATGTATATAGGCGGGATCACCCTGGGCCAGGCGGGGGCGATCGCGCGTGACACAGACCCAGCCGCCATGTTCGATGGCCGGAGCGGCTACATCAGTGTCAGCACCTATCCTGCCAGTCTCCTGGCGAGCAGCGTTAGCGTCGAGGCGTGGGTCAAGCTGTTCGACAACAACGAGCAGCAGAACACGATCATCGCCACGGGCAGCACCGAGCAGAGCGGCTGGAAGCTGGCGCTGGACCTGCGCAACGGCCGCCCAACGCTCTGGTGGGAGATTGGCGATGGCCACCCCGGCCACTACCACGTCTACAACCAGGCAATCTACCCCTTGATGGGGCAGTGGTACCACGTGGTAGCGACCTTCGACGGCCAGACCCAGACGCTGGGGGCCTACCTGAACGGCGAGCCACTGCCCGGGGTGCTGACCATCGACGGGAC
>Ga0209810_1000294_pt1 | contig 129335 bp, 125 predicted proteins | sample Coa_R1_7_FD_187159 | JGI IMG/M metagenome (GOLD analysis project Ga0209810, IMG submission 187159) | Surface soil microbial communities from Centralia Pennsylvania, which are recovering from an underground coalmine fire - Coalmine... | ecosystem: Environmental > Terrestrial > Soil >...
CATCAAAACGTTCGATGACGGGCGCACGCACAGCGTCGCGGAAATGCGCGCGTATCAGGGTCACGGTTCTACGCAACCCGCTGCGGCCGTCGTATACTCTTCGCAAGCCGAGGACCCTCAGCATCCGCCGTTGTACTATTTGCTGCTGCATTTTTGGCAGCACGCGTTCGGCGGCGCCATGCTTTGGCAGCGGCTTTTATCGGTGCTCATCGGCATCGCGCTTATTCCCGCGATGTACTGGCTCGGCTTAGAGCTTTTCGATTCGCGGCGCACGGCTGCGATCGGCGCCGCACTAATGGCCGCCTCACCGTTCTTCGTGGCGTATTCGAGAGAAGTGCGCGACTACGGATTGCTCGCATTATGGGCGCTCGTCAGCGGCGCGCTGCTGCTGCGGGCGGCGCGAAGCTCCAAAACTTCTGCGTGGATCTTGTACGCATTCTCCGCTGCCGGCGGACTGTATACAAGTCTGCTGTTTGCATTAGCGCTTTGCGGGCATCTGATCTTTGTCGTAGCAGTTGGGCGCGGCCGAAAACGCTGGGCAGGCTTGGCTGCCGTCGCAGGCGCGCTAGCGTTGTACGTTCCGTGGATTCGCACGATCGTGTCGGATTCGCAGCTTGTAATGGCGACAAACGGTTGGAGCGGCGATACGTGGCCGGTCACGATGCTCGCGGAAAAGTGGCTATTCAACGCCTCAGTTCCGTTTTTCGATCTGGAGTACAGGTGGGTTTGGGCCGCGGCAATCGCAGTACCGGTTCTTTTGCTGACGCTGTATGCCGTGTACTTTACGGCAAAGAATGGAACCGCCGCGCAGCGCTGGTTCATCGGCGGCATGCTCCTTCCAAGTATGGTAACCGTTGGCCTGGGCGATCTGCTGCTGCATACTCATCGCTCGGCTATCACGCGCTACGGCGTCATTTTTTATCTCGGTTTGCTGCTGTGCATGACGGCGCTGCTCGGTTACAAAACTGCAAACGCGCGCCGCACGGCGTGGCGAGTGCTGGCGCTTTCCGTCGTCACCGCGGGGCTGGGTTGTTGCATCGTATCGTCGCAGTCGCCGATCTGGTGGGACAATCATGAGGACGACTCCATCGCGCCCGTCGCAGCTCGTGTAAATGCAGCCGCACCCGCCGTTGTTATCGCTCCTGCGCCGGCGGAGCTGATCTATACTTTGAGCTTCCGCTTGAAAGACAACGTGCGGATAATGCTGCGGGCTGCCAGCCGCAAACCTTTCTCGGCTGTCTCGCCGCGACCAACGTTCATCGTCACGACGGGCTGGCTGTTTCACGTCTACATGATGCAACGGCATGGCATCGTCGCTCAGCCGCTGTACGTTGCGAGCTATGGACCCGTGTGGGAAGCCTTTCACCGGCCCTTGGCGCGTTCGGATCTCGAAGCGCCCGGCGTAAAACTTTCAATGTGGGTCGTTGTGCGGTAGTTTTTCCCGTGGCCGAGTGCCTGCTCCAGGACTGCGATGCAGGCTCTTGGCGAATATTCGTTCACGACGGCTGCGGCCGCTTCGAATTGCGGAGCCAACGTGCCCGCGGCATGAGCCGCCAAAAGATCTCGCAGCGATTTTTCAAGATCGCTATAGTCACGTATTTGCCTAACGAACGCAGCATCGTTGGACCACAGAACGTAGCGGCCGTGCGCGAGCGCTTCCAACACCATGGTTGAGACGGAGTCGTTTTGTGTGAAGCGCGCTAGAACCGTGCACCGGTCATACGTTGGGCCCAGGTCGTGAATCCAGCCGAGCCGTTCGGCCGAGACGCCGCGAGGAACCGCGATTTCGCCTCCGCCCACGATGATGTAGTGCATCCGCTCGCCCGTTAGGGCCGCCATCAGCCGTTCGTATTGAAAACGTCCGTAAAACTCGGGCCGATCGGGCGGGAGGTAAAGCAATACGGTGAACGTCTCCGGAAGCCGTTCGACCTTTTGCGTCTCGGGGATGGCTGCAAGTGGAGCGACGCGGCTCGATATCCCCAGCTCGCGCAAACGATCTGCAACATATTCGTTTTGCGCGAGGTGTTGAAATCGCGCCGAGCGGTACCTTTGCTTCAAGCGCGCGTCGTGAGCCAACGCGTGCACGTCGTTGCCGAGCCAGTGCATAAGTCTGGGTTTGCGCATCAGAGACGATGTTATTTCAAATGCGTGAGGCGCGGATGACTGCCCGATTGTGTACCATACGTCGCTCCGCGCGATTTCGAGCATCGAGACGGCTGTTTCACTCCCTTTAGACGTCGTCAGCACCGCCGCGGAAAGCCGCTGAGAAAACTGCCGGCAATTTGACGCGACTCGCGCCGCGAAGACGCCCTGCCCGGATATTGCGATCCGAACGCACCTGGCGGCCGGAGCGGGCTCCTTTTTGACCTGTGCTGCTGCATCCTCTAAAGCGGCGAGGAAGCCGCGCGCGACCTCGGCCGGAGCGTGCTCGCGCCTCGCATACTGTATGCCGGCATAGTTCGGCTGCAAATTTCCGGCGCGATGCTCATCACGCAACTTTGCCAGCGACTCAATAGCATCGCGTACGGAAGACGCGCGGACTGAACCCGGAAGCGTATGCGTCCACACGACGTGGCGTCCGCGAGCCAGCGCTTCAATTGCCATAACCGCCAATCCGTCGTGCTGCGGCATGCGAAGCAAAACGCAGGCCTCGTCGATGCGGCGGTCCATGTCACTCACCTCACCGGCGTAGTGAACGTTCTTGGGCGCACACGCTTCACCGCCGCCCTCCCCGACGATGACAAAGCGCGCGTCGGGCAGCGCGCGCGCAGCTTCCCAAACGTCCGCTTGTCCGTAGAAATCACGCAGCGGCTTAGGAAGATATGCGAGTACGGTAAATTCGCGAGGAAAAGGCGCCGGCACATCGCACGCCGGAGCAGCGGCGATCTTTACGTAGCGCGCGTCGATTCCCAGCGCCGCGAGTTCCGGAACCAGATGCGCTCCGCAAGCCCAATGCACGAGGTTTTGCAGCCGGAGCGGTTCGAGTATCTCCGGCATACGCGAAAATTCGAGAACGTCGGTTCCAACCCAAAGAAAGACGGCGGGGCGTCGCCTGGCGCAGCAAATCTGATGTACGAACGCGTGAGGCGGCCAACCAATACTGATTACCGCGTCTGCCCGAACCGCGTGCGCGATGGAACGCGCTACGGAGACTCGATCGTTTGCATAATAAACGGCGTCGCAACCGGGCGCATGTGCGCGCAGCAAACGCGCCACGTGATTACCCTGGCGGGCAAAGCCGGAAATAACGATCGAACGCATCCCTTCCACGATAACGCCGCCGTGTTTTGCGACATAGAGTCGGCGTCTTTAGGCAGTTGGATAGAGCGTTAGGGCATTAAGTCCTAGAGAGAACCGCGTTCCTGCGGCGGATTTGGACTTACTATCGAGCCGTGTATGATAGGCTCGTGAAGGTACGCCATCGCGTCGGGTTTGTCGGGGCAGGATATATTAGTTTCTTTCATGCCGCCGCAATCCGGCGCATTCCGGCAATTGAATTGGCCGGCGTATACGACATTGACCCGCGTCGCTGCGAACAAACCGCACGCGCTTTGGGGACATGCGCGGTTTCTTCGCTCGAAAGCTTACGCGATCGGGGCGCGGACGTCATTCACGTGCTTACGCCGCCCGAAACCCATGCAGACGTCGCGGTCGCCTCGCTGGAGCTGGGAGCGCACGTGCTCGTTGAGAAACCGCTCGCCACCGATACTGACGATTGCCGTCGCATCCAGGCGGCAGCCGCCCGGAACGGTTTGCGCGTGTGCGTCGATCATTCGCTCCTGTTCGAACCGCAAATCATGCGTGGATTGCGCGCCGTTCATGCGGGTTCCATCGGCCGGATCGTATCGGTCGATATCTTGCGCAGTGCAGAGTATCCGCCATATGAAGGCGGACCACTGCCCCCGCAGTATCGCAGCGCGGGTTTCCCTTTTCGCGACTTGGGCGTTCATCAGCTGTACTTGCTGCAGGCATTTCTCGGGCCGATCGAAGACGTTCGAGCGGACTGGTCGAGCGAGGGCGGCGATCCGAATCTGTTCTTTGATGAGTGGCGCTTGCAGGTCAGGTGCCGCAGTGGATTCGGCAACGTTCAAATTTCGTTCAACGTCCGGCCCATTCAAAACATCATTATCGTGCAAGGAACCAAAGGTGTTCTTCGCATCGATCAAATGACGATGTTTTCTACGCGCCGAGCCGCGATGCCGCTGCCGAAAATGATCGAACGCGTCTTAAACGCCTACACCGAATCGATACAGACGATGGTACAAATTCCGCGAAGTGCCGTGGGATTTGTGCGCGGGGGCATGCGGCAGCATCTGGGCGTGCAGGCGCTCATTGCCGACTTTTACCGGACTCTCGACGAGAATCTTCCCGTGCCTGTCAGCGTCGAGCAAGCAATACCTATCGTCGATTGGACGGAGAGAGTCGCTCGCGCCGCAGATGCGGACGCGGCAAAGAGCTCGCGTCTGTCCGCAGGTGACGCGAATGCACAAACCGTGCTAACGGGAGCCGCCGGTGCGGTGGGCGCTGCGGTGGTGGAACGTTTTCAGGCGCAAGGCACGCCGTTCCGCGTATTCGTGCGAAGATCTGCCGCGGCACAAGTCCCGCGCGGCGTACACGCAACGTTTGGCGATTTGGGCGATCCCGACGCGGTGGATCGCGCCATAGCGGGCGCGCGCACCGTTATTCATATCGGTGCGGCGATGACGGGTAACTGGACGCGCCAGCGCACCTCGACGGTCATCGGCACGAACAACGTCGTCGAGGCCTGTTTGAAGCATCGCGTCGATCAGCTGATTTACATCAGTTCGCTTTCCGTTGTCGATTGGGCTGGGAATCACAACGGAACTCCGATCACGGAAGCTTCGCCGCTCGAGCCGTATCCCGAACGCCGCGGCGCGTACACGCAAGCGAAGCTGCAAGCTGAATTGATCGTGCGGGACGCGGTCAAAAATAGAGGCTTGCGTGCCGTCATCCTGCGTCCCGGCCAGATCTTCGGCGGTACATTACCTTTAGTAAATTCCGCCGTAGCTCGCAGGGTCGGGAAATGGCACGTCGTGCTTGGGGACGGCACGTTGCGTTTACCGCTGGTGCATATGGAAGACGTCGTCGACGCCATCTGCAGCGCGATGGCCCGTCACCTTACCGGCGGCGAGATCGTTCAACTTGTCGACGCAAACCTTCCCCAGCAGAATCAGCTGCTGAAACGTGAACTGGGATCGTCGGCAAAGGTCGTTCGCGTACCGCGCCCCGTCGTATTTGCTGCAGGCTGGATGTCGGAGGTCGCATTACGTCCCATGCGCCGCCAGTCGCCGGTATCGCGCTATAGATTGCGATCCGCTCTAGCGCACCGCACGTTCGTAAGCCAGGCTGCGGCCACACTTCTGGACTGGAGCCCAAAGCGTGGACTTGAGTAACGGCAGGCCATTGCGCGTGCTCCACGTGATAACGAAGCTAACCGGAGGAGGCGCGGAAAATTTTGTGTGTGCGCTCGTGCCGGCGTTCGATCCGCGTGTCGTTCAAGCGGGACTCATGTCGGTGTATGCCACCGAAGTGCCGTTGGACGCCGAAGCGCAGCGCCGGATTCCGATGATCCGCATCGAGCGGCAAGGGCGTTACGACCGCGGCTTTTTGGGCCGCATGATCGCCGGCATACGTCAATTTCGCCCCGACATCGTCCACACGCACCTGCATAACGGCAAATACTGGGGACGACTGACGGCTATGCTCGCGCGCGTGCCGATCGTTCTCTTCACCGAACACAACCCGTGCGGCGAAATACGAATAGTGCCGGAGATTGCCTTCGATTGGGTGGTCAACAAACTCACCGACGGAATTGTGACTTTTGCCGATCAACAGCGCACGCTTCTTGCGCGTGCGGAAGGGTTGCCGGTACGCAAAGTCATCGTCATCGAAAACGGGATCACGCTGCCCGCGCTGCCGACGCCGGCCGCGAGGATTGAGGCACGCCGCCGTCTCGGTGTTCGCGAGGACGAGTTCGTCGTTGTCGTCGTCGCGCGCCTGGTGGCGCGCAAAAACCAGCGGCTGGCGATCGAGACTGCGGCGCAACTCAGTGCGCCGTGGCGCGGGCGTATGCGGTTTTTCTTCATCGGCTCGGGCGAAGACGAGCAAATGCTGCGAGAACTTGCGATAACCCAAGGCGTAGCGGACCGCATAGCCATTTTGGGAAACCGCGACGACGCAGTAGAGCTCATCTACGGTGCGGACGTTTTTTACATGCCTTCCCTGGCCGAAGGGATGCCGCTCGCCATTCTTGAGGCGATGAGTGTCGGTCTGCCGATCGTCAGCACGCCCTGGATCGGCGTAGCGGAGCTGTTGCAGCACGGTCAGCTAGGAACCATTCTGGCGGACTTCGAGCCACGTACCAGCGCCGCGATGCTCGAACGCATCGCGGAAAACCCGGAGCCGTTCGCCGAAATCGCGTCGGGCGCGCGCGATTTCGTCCGGCATCACCACGATATCGCGCGCGTTGCCCGGCTTCACGAGCAGTTATACCGCGAGCTCGCGATTCGTCGCGGCACGCTCGATGGTGAAGCGGACGCACTTCAGGCAGCGACGCTCTAAGCCATGCCGCGGCTGCTGTTCGTTTCATACTGGCTTCCGCCGCGCAGTGCGGTCGGAAGTATACGGGCCGCACATCTGCTCAAACATCTGGGCGCCTGCGGGTGGGACGTTACGGCGGTAACGGCGCGCTTAGAACCCACCGATCAAACGCCATGCAAGTACATTCAAACCGGATATTGGGATCTGAAGGGCGCCATCAAAGCGGGCATCGGCATCGGCCGCCGAAGCACGCATGAAGCGCTGCATGTCGATGTTCCAAGATATGGCGCACGGCGCACGCCGCTTCAGCGGGTTATCTTTGGCACGGCAAGTCTACTGTCGTATCCGGACGACTATATCGGGTGGCTGCCATTCGCGGCGCAAACGATTCGCAGACTTGCTGCAACGCGGCAATGGGACGCCGTGCTTACCAGCGCTCCGCCAATGACGGTGAATCTTGCCGCGGCGCTGTCGCATCCGCGCATTCCTTGGATTGCAGATTTTCGGGACTTGTGGGCCGGAAGCAACTATAGCGAGCGATCGGTTTTGCACGATCTCTTCGATGGGACATTGGAGCGTTTGTGCGTATCGCGCGCCGCCGCGCTCGTCGCTTCATCCCAGCTCAGTGCGGACCGGCTTGCCCGTAGATACCCGCACAAGCCGTGTGTTGCAATATCCACCGGCTTCGATCCCGACGAGTGGAACGATGTGCCGTTCGCAACCGAGCCGCGATGCACGCTGCTTTACGCGGGAACGTGGTATCGCGGACAGCGCGATCCGACGGTTCTTTTCGCCGCAATCCGTCAAATTTTGGACGAAGGGTCGGCGGCCGACGGCGACTTGAACATCGAATTGTATGCGCCCAAAGAAGCATGGCTCGATGAACTCATTGCGCGTTTCCGCTTGCAAAGCGTCGTTCGCGTGCATGGCTTCGTAGAACGATCCGTTGTCCTGGCGGCCGAGCGGCGTGCGGATCGTCTCATCGCACTGGCATGGGACGGCGCCCAGGCCGACGGCATCGTCCCCGGAAAAATCTTCGAATACTTCGGCGCCCGCCGCCCAATTCTCGCAATCGGCGGTCCGCCGAACTGCGCAGTGCAGCACTTGCTTGACGCGACGGGCACGGGCGTGCGCTGCCGCACGGTCGAAGAAACGAAGGCGGAAGTCTTATCAGCGCTCGTCGAGCACCGCAGCGGCAATGCCCGAATCATCGCGCAGACTGCCGCGGGCCGATACACGGCCGAGCAATGCGCCCGCGCTTTTGCGCACGTATTGAATGCCCAAACCCGCGAACACCGCGAAGAACGGCATCGTCGGATAGCGATAACGGTCGAGTCCGCCGATAACCGCAAAAATAGCGGTGTTGTATAGAATCTCCGCAAGGAGCAAACGCCATCCCGGGCCGAGCGCATACGACCGCCTTGCCGCAAAGCAAAGCGCGATGCCGATGATCGCGAAAAACATGAACGCGTAGTAAACGACCGTGTTCAGCCTTAGCACCGCCGTTGCGAGGCGATCGCTCGCGGGCGGGGAGATCGGTTCCTGATAGTGATCTGCACGGAATGAGAACCGGATGACGAAGTCGTCGGTAGCGTACAACGCCTTCACTTTTCGAAGCGCCAGCCAGAGCTCTTGCAGTGGATGCGTTCTCATGTAGTGCAAGGCGCGTTTGGATGCAAGCTGATCTCCCGCTGCTTCCGTGCGCGGATCGGCGATCAGTTTATCGACCTGCGGATCGTTATATTCCGAAAGCCCCCCGGTAGCCAGTGGGTTATTGGCTTGATAAAGGCTGACGCCGCCGTTGTTCGAGATAATAACGAGCGTATGGTAGACACGATAGTCGCGTAGGATAACCGGAGCTACGACAACGGCGGTGCATAATGCGGTAACCAGCACCGCGGCCGCGATTCGTCCAAAATGTTTACGCTCGTCTGGGATCGTCAGCAGATACGCGAGCAAGATCAGCCAAAAGAATAAGGCACTGGGACGCACCAAGGCGGCTGCACCGAGAAGCACGCCGGAAAGCGCAAACCACGCTACGGAGCGCGTGGGGCGAACGAGCCAGATGTACGTGCAGAGCGCCCAAAGCAGCGTGTAGAGCGGTTCGGACATCAACACGGCGTTCCACTCCACTGCGCTTGGCAGCAGTGCGTACGCTGCAGCGGCGGCGATACCGCACGCGCGGCCGAAGACATGCCGGCCGATCAGAAAAACGATCGCGACCGTTAGCGTGTTCAGCACGGCTTGAACGATCTCCGCAGCAAGCACGGACGGGCCAAAAAGTTTGACGACTGCGGCTAGAAAGTACGGCCATCCCGGCGGCCAATACGCAGTCGGATAGCCGTGAAGCGTATAACCCAAACCATTCACGATTCCGACGGCACGTGCGTAATACCACCCGGCATCGGACACGGGCCGCGGCTGCAGATACAAAACGAATGCCAAGCGCAGCGCAAACGCGCCTGCGCTGACGCCCAAAAGCGCTGCCGCGTCTTTTCTATTCACTGAAATAAAAACAGCGCATCGTACGCAGGAATCGTACTACCCACGGGCGTGATGCGCGAGTCGAACGTCAACGTGCCGCCGTCGTCGATAACGCCACGGTGCATCGTCATCGTGCGCGCGTACTTTTGCCTGAGCCATCCCGCTGCGAGTTTGACGGGCGAACCGCTCATGTTCCAAATGACCGCGCAAGGGCCGATCGCTCTGCCCCGATCGTAACACTGCGCGAATTCGCGGCGTTCGACCGGAGCCGCGTTGCTGCCGGAAACGCTCAAATCGTTGTGGCCGTGAAGCGCGCACGGCTCCCCCATTCTGCCGGTATTTCCGGGGCCGGCGTTTGCGATGGTCATGTCCGGGCACGCGCCCGCCATGCGCATAGATTGCAGCGGTCTGGTAATGTAGATGCCCTCTTCGGGGAAGACGTTGACGTACGCTCCGCCCCAATCTTCCTCTTCCCATTGAACGACGCGGCCGCCGGGCACGTAGCAAAGCCAGTTGAAGGCCGTCGATTGACGGCGCCCAAGCTGGCCGCCGTCTTCGTCGGGCCCGTTCAGAAAAATTCCCCCGTTCGGATCGAGCGAGACGCGCGCGCAGTTGTCGAGCATATACACCGCTCGGCCGTTCTTGAGGTTTTCGCCGCTCACTCCGCCTTCGTTTTCGCAGCCCACAATATTCGGGCGCAGCTTGACGAGCGTGATATTCGTTTGCGTCCACGGATTGGCAAAGCAGCCGTTGAAGAAGACGTTCTCTACCATTCCGCGCGCGTTTATCTGGTGTGACAGCCACTCCGCTTGGGCGTTCTGCTTGTCGAGCCATGAAGCATACTCGCTCGCAGATCTGCCGCCGAACGAATTAAGAACGTTGACGTCGTCGTTGAGATAGAAATCGGGAATGCCCGCACGGAATTCGCGTTGAAAATACCCGTTGAAAAACGCCAGCGCGTTTTTCGGGCCGCGGATCGACTTTTTGTTGACCCACAAACCGGTGTCCGGACTCGCGCGGACGCATGTAGCGGCGTAATTGTTGAATAGCCGGTTGGTGTAGGTTTGTGCGCCGGAAGCGTGCAGCCACGCTGATTCCGCGAGCGTCCTTTGCTGGTCCAAGCCGCCGTTGATGACCGCATCGGACCATCCGCATTTTCCGAAATACTCGTTGTCCGTGTCGACGTACGCGACCGAGCGGCACGGGTAGCCGCGCATGTTGCACAGCTCGAACGATGCGGGACGTCCCTGGTTGCTGCTCTCCAGATACGTCACCCACGCGCGAATTGTGGACGGCGGTGATTTGCGGCCTTCGTCTTTGCCGCCGTAGTGGTATCCGGCCCACGTTTCAACGTGCGCCGGCACCGCCGCAGCCCGCGCGGAAGTGATTGCCGCCAGCGCTATCAGCGCCGGCACAGCCTTTGAGAGCAGCATGCGTATGACGGCGCTTCGTAAAATGCCAGCGCCGCTCCCATAAGAAAAAGGACACGGCGTGCCGTGCCCTTTTTCCCAGCTCGTAGTGCGAGCGCTCTATTCTAATGGATCGTGCCGAGCTCCATGACGTCGAAGTCGGTAATCCGCAGATTGCTCAGCAGCTGCCCCATATCGGCGTTATTCCACGGGTTGCCTCCGCCCGCGGACTCGCCCAGGCGCAAACCGGCTTGACCGTAGGAGCCGCCGAGGCTGCCCGCCGTGTCGGTCAGCATCATGCCGTAGGTCTTGAGCTGATTGCAGACCTTATTGGCTTGCGGATACGAAGCGGCACTCGGGCATGAGTAGCTCGCATGCAGCCGCAGACGCGCTCCGTACGGCAGTGCGTTGCTGCAATAGTGTCCGCACGATTCGCCGTTGGTTGCAGGCGCAACGTGACCGCCGACGCCGTACGTTCCGGACGACGGACCGCCCCAAATGAAGCCGATTACGTGATTGATGGACGGTTGCGAGAGATCCTCACCGTAGTCCGTCGTTCCGAGCATCGGAACGCCCGCGGCATCGACCGCTCCGCCGTCCGAAGAGTACTGGTTGTCGAACGGATAGTGCAAATTGTGGACGTAGCCGTTTGACGCGGTGAACGAGCTACCGTTCCACGACTGAGAACCGTAACGGTACGTTTCATAATCGACGCAGGTGTCGGTGTTGAGCACGACGCTGTGACAGTCGTACTTACACCCTATCGTGCCTTCCTGAAGGAAGCCGCTCGTCCACGGGATTTGATCGTTCGAATCGTCGCCGTAGGGATCGTTGTGCATCGTCGTGCCTTGAACCGTCTGATGCGGCGTGCCGTTCGTCGCCAGATTGACCGTCTCTTCAGCGGCAATCCCCGATGCGCCCGAACCGTAGTTGAACGACAAATTCGGAAGTGCCGCGTTCATGTTCGCGATGATGGCGGCGCTGTTCGGATCGACTTGATTGGAAACATAGCTGCTTCCCCCTGAAACGAGATTCGTCGTAAACCAGTCGTTCGCGGCGTACACGAGGCAGCCGTGATAGCTGTATACGGACGAAGAGGGCGCCGGCGTCGACGTGCCGACCGGCGCCGGACTGGACGTCGGTGCGCTGGTTGGCGATGCGGTGGGTGACGCGCTCGGCGATGCGGTCGGCGCCGCAGTGGGTGCAGCGCTCGGCGTCGCAGACGGCACCGGCGCTGCTGCACCGGAGGCGGGATTCAGCAACACGACGTTCGCGCTTCCTGTGTAGTTCGCGGCGCTCGAGAGAACCGCCGTTGCGTTAACCGCCGTCGTTCCGCTTTGTACGGGACCCGTTGCCAGCATCTCGGTGTAGTCGCCGTTCTTGCTCGCAATCGTCCAGCCGCTGTTGACGGACGACCAAGAGCGGCCGTTCTGATGCGCGCTGAAAAACGCGATCGGGAATGTTCCCGCCGTGGTCGGCGTAATGCCGTTTGAGCCGAAATTGAACTGCGTCGTGCCCGAAGAAACTGCATGTGCAAGACGCGCGTTTACCGGATTCGAACGGTTTGCGCCCGATACTTCAGCGACCATGTAATCGGCCCAGCCGCTTCCCGTTCCGCCCACGTTCAGCGTGTACGTTCCGCTTTCGCCCGATTGCACGATGTGGTGCAGAATCGCCGCGCTGTTCGTTGCACCGTCGTACGACCATTGCGAACCCGACGGCGCCGTAGGCCAAGAGACCTGACCGGAGTATGGAAACTTCGCCGTCTTATTTTGTTCGAAAAACAGAACCAGGACGTTGCCTGCGACAGGCGCCTTCGAAAGGTGCACCGTGACGGTCGAATTATACGTTCCGCCCGAATGCGCGGTCTGCACGACTGAAAATGCGGGAAGCGTGGTCGTTGAAAGCGCCGTTACAGGTGCGCTTGTCGCGTCGCCATTTTGAGGCGGGAGCGCGATTGGTGAATTGGATCCGCCGCTGCACGCCGCGAAAACGGCTGCGGAAGCGGTGAAAAGAATTGGTCGAGCGAGTGCGGGTAGTGACCCTTTTTTGAGCATTAATCCTCCGGGAAAAGGGCCGAAAGCGTGCGCTAACGCCGGGCCGCCGCGTTGCGGAGGACCCGAAATGTCGAGCTAGCAAGTGCTCGGCCCCTAACAGCGCACAAGACTGGTCCGCTCGACGACGAGCGGTCGCACGCTGCTACAGCTATTCAGTTACAAAGGGCTCTGCCCAGCGGGAAGTGTGAGCAAAGCTGCGTCCTTGCATGCTGCCGGCAAAAAGCGCGACAGGCTCCGGGCGCTGGAATTTTTTCTTAAGGCTATAAGTCCTACGTCCTTTACGGTGACTTAATCTACCGCTGCACCCGCAATCATGGACAGGATGCGAACGCTCGGCTGAATTCGCGCTTTACGCGCATCTCGATCGGAAAGGCGGTTCGCTCGCACACGCGCGTGCCGGAACGAATGCGTTGTCCGGTATCGATCACCACGTCGGCATCCGCGGGATCCGAAGACCGAGCCGCGGGATCCTGCGACGATCCCAGAATCTCCCGCGGATCGTGCAGCACCGGATCGAGCGCCAAATAGAATTCCGGCCTATATGCGTCGACATGCAGCGTCAGTTTTCCGGCCACGATCGGACCCGCGCGCACGGCGAGACGCTGCGCGATCGTCGCGCGCGAGCTATCGTCGCCGGAAAGATGCACTTGAATGGTTCGCGCAAGGAGCACGATGCCCACCGCAAGGAGCACGCCTCGCGCCGGATGCAGCCTGGAACCGGGCAGATAGGCGCAAATGCCGAAAACGATCGCAGCAAAGCACGAGATGAAGTAGTGTGAGTAGAACCTGCTTCCCACGAATGCTGCAAGGAACATTGCGCATATCGAGATTAGTGCGAAATTCTGTGCAACGGTCGCCGGTTTTCGAACGATCGCTAAAAACAACATTCCGAATGCTGCCACGCCCGATGCAATGACGCCGTCACGAAAGTTTTCCAATGCCTGGGCGGTGCGTGCGAAACGGTTGAGCACGAGCAGGTGATGATGAACGCGCGTCCCCGTCGATGAGGACGCATACAGGATCCACGTGTGAACGAGCGCGGTAAAGTTCGCCGGACCGGCGACCCAAAACACCGATCCCAGCGGTATCGCAACCGCGAGCGCAGCGGTTGCGAGCATTGTTGCCGCCGTTCGCTGAGGGAAGAGCGCGAACAGCGGTACCAGCATCAGCAACGATGGAATCCAAAAGCCCGCAGCGGCTCCCACGAATAGACCCGTAAGGATCCACGATATGCGCGCGCAGAGCGTTGCCGCGAGCAGTAGCGGCAACGCGTACGCTTCAATGCTGTTCAACGGAAAGGCGAGGCATAAAAAGGCGAACAGCAGCGCAGCAGCGGGCGCGCGCATGCCGATCTCGAAATCGCGCATGACCAACCACAGCAATGCAGCCGAGAGCAGCGCGACGAGCGTTTCCGCTGCCGCATGCAGTATGTATCGCGACCCGAAAAGCAGCTGCCAAAGCGCGTTGACGAAATATACGCCCGGAAGTTTGTCGTCCCATACGTCGCGGTAAAGGGCGGCGCCGCGCACGATCGCGCGGCCGCAATATTCAAAGAGCGCATTGTCCGCCGTGGGGTATGTGCCTTGCAGCCGCAGTGCGCCCGCAAAACAAGCTAAAATCAAAACGCCGTATGCGCACGCGAGCGACCATCTGAGAGGCGGCACAAGAGTCCGCATAGGCATAAGTGCGCAGCGCTTGCCGCAACGCCCTGCTTGCGGCCGACGTTCGCCACGCGGGTCTTAGGACGTTATTCTCACGGAGCAAGGGACTGTATCGTGATAGGATCGATTCAAATCGCCGGGGAGCCGGGGAGTGTTTCTTGCGTTTGCTTGGGTGGCTGTTTGTAACGCTCTTATCTATTGCGGGCCGTAGTGATTGGCCGACATACGGCTTCACGTATGAAAATACGCGGCATGTCGATCTTGCACAGATAAATCGTGCAAACGTAAAAGGTCTGCAGCCCGTTTGGCGTTTTGCGCTTGGGCCGCACGAACGCGTGGAATCGACCCCGATCGTCGTATCCGGCACGATGTACGTAACGACGGGCCTGGGCAACAACGTGATCGCGTTGGACGCGAAGACCGGCCGCCAGAAGTGGCGCTATCGTCCCTCTTTGGGGTTTCTTTCGGTTTGCTGCGGCGCGATCAATCGAGGCGTGGCGGTCGGAGACGCGCGCGTCTTTTTCGGAACGTTGGACGGTCAACTTATTGCGCTGCGAGCAGATTCGGGAAAGCCGGTTTGGCGCGTTCGGGTAGGCGATTCAACGAAAGGCTTCAGCGAGACGATGGCGCCGCTCTTTTGGAACGGAACCGTTTTTATTGGAAGTTCGGGGAGTGACAACGGCATCCGGGGCTCCGTCACCGCGTATCGCGCTTCGGACGGAACGTTCTTGTGGCGATGGTATGCGGTTTCGCCGGGCTGGGAAGGGCAATTCAAGAATGAGGTTCACGGCGTTTCACTTCATCGTGACATCGCACGCGAAAAACGTGACGCTCCAAAATATAGAAAGGCGTGGCAGCACGGCGGCGGAGCGACGTGGATAACGCCGGCACTCGATCCATCGAGCGGTACGCTCTACGTTGCCACATCGAATCCGGCACCGGTTTTCGACGGGTCCGTGCGTCCCGGCGACAATCTCTACACGGACAGCATCGTCGCACTCGATGCACGTAACGGAAAAATGCGCTGGTATTATCAGCAGACGCCACACGACATCTGGGAGTATGAGCCGTCGAGTCCGCCGGTGCTGTTCGATGCGATGGACCGAAGTGGAAAGCGTGTCTCCGCTGTCGGGGAAACGGGTAAAACGCGCTGGTTTTATATTTTGAACCGGCGCGATGGAAGTTTGATTCGTCTGTCGGAAAGCTTGGGTGCGAATAATACCAACCGCTACGCGGATCCGCCGAACGGCAAACAGAATGGCCCGCTGCCGCTTCGCGGTTCGATCGGACCGATAGCATTCGCACCGGCGCCGCATCTTGCAGTAATCACCGGCATCGATCGGCCCGTACCGGGCCGCTGGCAAGAGTTCATTGCAGCAGTCGACGTCGACACCGGAAAGACGCGCTGGCAAAAAATGCTTACGCGGCCGCGCACGGATTTCATGGGCGACCGTTTACTGGCGGGAAGCCTCTCCGCGGGCGATATAATTTTTGTTGCGAGTGTCGACGGCACGCTGTACGCGCTCGATGGGGCCAGCGGCGACGTGCTTTGGCAGTACGCGCTTGGACAAACCGAAAAAGTCGATACAACCACAAATCCACTCGCGCGCTGGGTGCACGCGCTACACGACTGGCTGCAGCCGGCAAAGCGGGCGGTGTTTCACCAGGATCCGGCGTCAACCGACGCAGCCAATGTCGACGTCAATCCGATTGCCTATAGTGTAGACGGTCGAGAGTTCATTGCCATCGGATACGACGCTGAGCCGGATAAAGCAATCGGAGGCGCAACGCTCTGCGCGTTTGCGTTGGCTGCCCGATGACGATGCGCCTTCTGCCCGAGAAAGCCGTAATCCGGACGAGCCGCGTCGATCATGCGGACTGGAACTATCGCCCGGTTCTTGCGTACATCATGCGGCGAAGGTTCGCATTGGTGCTGGCGCTTCTGGCGGGGAAGCGCGGCGCGCGAATGCTCGAAGTCGGTTTCGGCAGCGGTATCTTTTTGCCGGAGCTTGCGCGGTATTGCGAAGAACTGTACGGCGTCGACGTTCACGAAGAAGTTCGCGCCGTGCAGCAGGGGCTTCACGAACAAGGAATCAGCGCAAACATCTCGCGGCAAAGCGCCGATCATCTGCTTTTTCCCGACGGCTTTTTCGATACGATCGTTGCGGTGAGCGCGCTCGAATTTATCGAGCGCATAGAAGCTGCGAGTTCGGAACTTGCGCGCGTGCTTTCACCGCACGGCCGCCTTATCGCGGTGATGCCGGGCAAATCCCCTGTGCTGGACTTTCTGTTGCATGCAGCAACCGGAGAAAGCGCGCAATCGGACTACGGCAACCGGCGCGAGCGGGTACTTCCCGCGATGCTTGCGCACTTCCAAGTGCGCAGAACGAAGCGCTTTGCGCCTATCTACACCGCATACGAGTTCGTACGGAGACGGTGACCGTGCTCAGATACGGCGTGATTCGCCGCGGGGGCGCGCTCGCCGGTTGGCAATCAGATTGCTTGCACAGACTCGATCGGTCCGGCATTGCGCAGATGATCTGCACGGCAACGCCGGATCGCGCGGAGCGTCTGCGCGATTTGGAGCTTGATTTTTGTTTGCTTTTCGGCGACCGCGAAGACGGTGTGGCGCTGAGCGGCGTCGCAAAGTATGGCGTCTGGTATTTTGCCTGCAGCGACGTAAGGCGATTCGAGTCCGACACGCCGGGATTTTGGGAAATCTATTACCGTCACGACGTGACGGCCGCGATGCTGCTGAAAATTGCGCCCGGTGACTATGCGGGTATCGTTTTGAAGGAAGCGCGGTTACCCGTAAGCCGCGACTGCGCCGAGAACGCCGAAGCCTTGCATTGGGCTTTGTCACGATTTCCACTGAATGTATGCAGCGATATCCATAACGGCGTCGCGCGCTACTTCGCGGATGCGCCGGTTCCGCGCGCGCGGCAGCGTTACGGCACACCGAGCCGCAGTCAAATGTTGAGTGTGAAGCTTCGTGCGGCCGCCGACCGCTTTATTCGAAACGTGGGGCATGAGCTTTACCGCGAAGATTGGAGCGTCGCCCGGCTTGCAGCGATGCCCGGCGACTACATCGGACTCGATGCTCGCGCGCAACTCGAGCACGTGTGGCCGCACGCAGAGGGAAAATACCAAGCCGATCCGTGGATAGTAGCCCACGATGGAAAGCGCTACGTGTTTTGCGAGGAATTCGACTACGCCGCCTATCGCGGGCGTTTGGCGGTTTGCGAACTTCCTTGGCGCGGCGGTCCGCCGCAAGCGGCGATCGAGGAACCGTTTCACTTATCGTATCCGCAGGTCTTCCGGCACGGCGACGATATGTTTTGCGTCCCGGAGTCCGCGCAGGCCGGAGCCGTGCGCTTATACCGTGCTGTCGGGTTCCCGAACCGCTGGGAATACGTTCGCACGCTAATTGCGAACTTCAACGCGATCGATTCGACGCTCGTGCGCTTCAACGGTAAATGGTGGCTGTTCTGCACGGGCGGCGAGGGTCCGCACAGCGGTTTCAACTCGCACCTGTACATTTGGTTCGCCGACGATCTCTTCGGAGAATGGCGTCAGCACGCGGGTAATCCGGTAAAAATCGACGTGCGATCCTCGCGTCCCGCCGGTCCGTTTTTCTCGCATCAAAACCAGCTGTACCGGCCGGCGCAGGATTGCTCTCGCAGTTATGGCGGCGCAATCTCTCTCAATCGCATCGACACGCTGACCGAAACCGAGTTCGGCGAAACGGTGGCGGGCGTGATTAGGCCGCCTGCCGGCCGTTACAACGAGGGCATTCACACGATCACCTGGGCCGACGGCGAGTGCATCGTCGACGTGAAGCGCCACGCGTTTTATCCTCGAGGTTTGCTTGCCATCGTAAAAGGCGCCGTCAAAAACGCCGCGCTCAAGGCCGGCGTTCCGCCGAGCGTCGTCGAAACGATGAAGAAGCGATATCGCTAACGCGTTGCCAGAACGAGGTATCTCGGCGCGGGGGGCTTCTCGCCCCAAAGTGCCTCGCCCATGAGCGGCTGCACCGCTACGTCGCGCAACCCTTGTGCACGGAAAAAGTCGGCGAGACGATCCGCGTTCGGTCCACCGGAAAACGGCAACTGCGCGTCGATGCGCCGGTATTTGCGCGAATACAAACGCCAATAACCGCGGCCCAGACACCGGCACGCAGCTTCCATCGTGCGTTCGACGACGGCGGTAAGCGCCGCTTTCAGCGGACGTGAATACTCGTGCGCAAGCGCCTCATTGTGCGCAAACTTTTCTTCAACTGCGGCTAGCCGCCCACCGGGACGCAGTACTCGGAGCCACTCTTGAATACCGCGCGCGGGATCGGGCAATGTCCAGATGACGTGGCGTTCGACGACTAAATCGTAGGAACAGTCGCCATCGCTCAGCGCGGCGGCGTTTTCGACGCGAAAATGGATGTCGGCGTTTGCTTGCGCGGCCTTTCTGCGAGCCAGCTCGATCATTTGCGGTGCGAGATCGACGGCCGTGACATCGTGCCCGAGCTGTGCCAGCAGCAACGCAAGAAACCCCGTACCGCATCCTACGTCGAGCACGCGCAGTGGTGAAGGTCCCGCAATGCCGGTAAGGAGATCCAGCCAGGCTTGACGCTGCCGTTCGCTGTGCAATCCTTGGCTGAGTTCACGATCGAACGTCGCGGCGCGCCAATTCCAGTGATACCGGATCACGTCCGTTATTTCATTACTTTTGTTATGCATCGTGGAGACATAGCGTGACACGTCTGCACGCACCGCTCATATGGTCGAAAGGCCCTGCTATAGTGCGGGCGCTCGTGAAAAGTTTGGGACGTAGGCCCTAATGTCCGGCGGAAACGCACTGCTATGCTAAGACGAAGGAGCCGGGCAACGCCTATGATGCGCGATCGCAATGCTGTTTTGGCAATCTGTGGAGGCGGAAACGGCGCTCATGCGCTCGCCGTAATCGCATCGCAGAACTTCAATGGAGATATCGTTTGGCTCGTAAGTTCGCAAGAGCGAGCCGACTGTCTTCGTCGCGGTGTATTTTCTGCAGAGGGTTTACGTTCGACCGGAGCGGTCGTCGGCGCTGCGGATAAAGTTCGAATCATTTCGTCGAATGCTGCCGACGTTATTCCGCGTGCCGATATCGTGGCAATTGTCGCGCCGGCGTTCGCGCATGCGCCCATACTCGAGCGCATAGCGCCTCATCTCAAGGACGACGCCCTTATCGGAAGCGTTCCCACGCGCGGTGGCTTTGAATTTGAAGCGACGCGCTTCATCGAAGGCATCGAACCGGAGGGCCGCCGCGCGATCTTCGGGCTGCAAACGCTGCCGTGGACGACGCGCATTCACGAGGCTGGGCGAAGCGTGTTCGTCGGTGCGACAAAGGCAAAGGTTATGCTCGCCGCGCTGCCGCGCCGGGAGGCACCGCGCGTCGCCGGCGTGCTTTCGCAAATTTTTGCAACGGAACTCGTGCCGACCGGCAGCTTTTTGAACATGACGCTCGGCAACCCCGGACAAGCAATTCATCCCGGGCTGATGTACGGACTATTTTCCGCTTGGAACGGTCAGCCGTATCGCGATGAATCCATCCCTCGCTTTTATGCGGACGTTACCGACGAAACAGGCGCTTTCGTGGATCGGCTCTCACGCGAAATTCTCGATGTCACGAGCGCGATCGAAACCGCGAGCGGGGGGAACGAGGATCTGTCCGGCGTGCTGTCCATTCACGATTGGCTGCTGCTCTCATACGGAAGGCACATACAGGATCTCACGACTACCGCGTCTTGTTTTCGGACCGGGCCCAACCACACAATAAAAGCGCCGATGGTTGCATCTGCGGATGGAACGTACGTTCCGAATTTCCGGTACCGGTTTCTGAGTGAAGACGTTCCCTTTGGACTGGTCGTGACCAAGGCCATCGCCGAAATGGCGGCGGTCGATACTCCCGCAATCGATGCCGTCATCCGCTGGACTCAGAGCCTGCTTTCCGAGCGGTACATGATCGATGGAAGACTCTCACTGAACGACCTGCAACGATCGCCTGTGCCGCAAAAGTATGGGATTGAAACGGTAACGCATCTCCTCGACTGGTACGATTCCGCTTATTCAAGCCGTCGCGTCGCTCTGTGAGCGTAACGGCCGTATGTATAACGGCGTTCCGGTAGTCGTCGTCTATCGCGGCGGCTACGGCGCGCTTGCCATCGCGCGAACGCTTGGGCGATTAGGCGTCCGGGTGTACCTCATCACGCAAAAAGGCGCTTCACCCGTTGAAGAGTCGCGGTTCTGGGCGAAGCGTTTTTGGTGGGATTTTTCCGCTTCGCCCGAGCAGTCGGTTCAATTTCTGCTCGAAGTCGGTCGCGAGATCGGCGGGCGGCCGATTCTGCTTACGCTGGCGGATTGGGTCGCGATCTTCATCGAGGAGTATGCAACTGCATTGCAGACGTGCTACGTCTTTCCACGATCGCGGGCTCCGGCAGTGCGGATGCTCGCCGACAAGTGGCAAATGTATTTGCTCGCTAAGAAATACGGAATTCCGACTCCGGAAACAGCGTTTCCGCAATCTCGCGCGGACGTCGAACGCTTCATTGAAGCCGCGACGTTCCCGGTGGTGCTAAAAGCCGCAGATCCGTTCCTTGAGTACGTTCCGCGGAACGAGATCGTGCACAATGCCGCGCAGCTGCTGCAAAAGTACGATGGCGCCGCTGCTCTTGGGCCCCCCAACGCGATACTTCAAGAGTACATTCCGGGCGATGCGCAAAGCGTATGGATGTGCAATGCGTACTTCAGCCGCAATTCCGAGTGCACCGCAATTTTTACCGGAAAGAAACTGCGGCAAGTCTCCAGCACGGGAATAGCGTCGCTGGGCATTTGTTTGCCGAACGAAACGGTTGCGCAGCAGACGCGAACGCTCATGCAGGCTGTCGGATATGAAGGCCCCGTGGATATCGGATACCGTTACGATAGGCGCGACGGATTGTATAAGCTGCTCGACGTCAACCCGCGCGTCGGCGGCGTCTTTCGGCTGTTTCGAGCAACGAACGGCATGGACGTCGTGCAGATGTGTTATTTGGACCTAACCGGACAGCCTATTCCGCTTTCACTGCCATCGGTCGGCCGCAAATGGATGCTAGAAGACGATTTCTTTTCGGCACTAACCGCTGCACGCAGCGGCACGCTGACGTTTAAACAGTGGCTTCATTCGCTGAAAGGAATCCGGGAAACGCACTGGTTTGCGTTCGACGATCCGGCGCCCGGCGCTATTTGGTTATGGAGAGAGCTGCGAATGCGCCTGAAGAGGTGACGAAAGCCCCCCTTCTAGTGCCGGGGCTAGCGCTGAGGTTTAGGCACTAGGCCCTAATGTCGCGCGCAGCGTGCCTGTTATGCTAAGCACATGGCGACCGGCGCGGCGCAAGCGTGGCGTATTTCCGAAAACGGCGCGATACGCGCCTCGCCCGCTGCGGTTGCGGTGCGGAATGTTACAAAATCGTTTCCCGTTACGCTGAGCATTGCCGCTTGGGTTCGGTATCGCGGCGCCGTTCCGCGGCGCACCGTGCTGCACGACGTTTCGTTTGAAGTCAAGCATGGAGAGCTCTTCGGTCTCTTAGGCCCTAACGGCGCCGGGAAGACGACGCTCTTGAAGACCCTCGCGACGCTGTGCATTCCCGAAACGGGGCAAGTCGTCATATCGGGCATCGACGCGGCAAAACAGCCGATGGCGGTCAAAGAAAAAATCGCGCTGTGCAGCAGCGAGGAACGCAGCTTTTACTTTCGCCTGACTGCGCGCGAAAATCTGCGATTTTTCGGTTCGCTCGCGGGCCTGTTCGGAGGCGCATTGGAAGCGCGCATCAGCGACGTGGCGTCTCTCGTTGATTTAAGCAGCGCACTGGATCGCCGGTACGACACGTTCTCTTCCGGAATGCGGCAGCGTTTGGCGTTCGCAAGGGCGTTGCTGGGCGATCCGGACATTATCTTTTTCGACGAGCCGACGCGCGCGGTCGATCCGCTGCACGCTCGCACCCTGCGAACGTTTATCCGCGAAGAGCTGACGAGCCGCCGCCACAAGACGGTTATTCTCGCGACGAATTCTTTGGAAGAGGCCTGGGGAATTTGCGATACCGTTGCAATCGTTCATAACGGACGAATCGTCGCCAAAGGTGCGCCTCACGTTCTCGACATGGAGTTTACGCGGTGCCTTCGATATAGAATCACGCTGGAGAGCGCACCGCCGTCGCTCATAGAAACGTTGGAGCGCGTTTCCGGAGTGCGTCGCATCACGCTCCAAGAGGCGCTAAACGGCGTCGATTTGAGCGTGGAACTCGAACCCGATGGCCACGCCGTAAACTCGCTTCTTGCAGCGCTTACTGCAAGCGGCGTTATGGTGCTCGGACTACGCTCGGAGAATCCTCAGCCGCTCGACGTGTTTGCCGGGTTGACGCATGACGGCACAAACTAGCTCGCTTCCGCTCCTTGAGCAAGGCGTACGGCGCGCGCTGCGGCGGTGTTCCGCGATGTTCAAGCGCGATGCGGCGCTCGCACTTTCGTACGATTGGGAGTTTTGGTCGACGTGGCTGGGACTTGTGATCCAAGTCCTCAGTTTTTATTTCATCTCGCGTCTGATAGCGCCGTCTCCGAAGTATGGATTCGGCGGTCAGGCCGCCGGCTATTTCCAGTTTGTCGCGATAAATCTGGCGTTCGTGCGTTTCCAATCGACCGCGGTCGTATGTTTTCAGACGGCAATTCGCGACGATCAGCTCGCTGGAACGATGGAAGCGATTATGGCCACTCCGACGAGCCTGCCGATCATCGTGCTTTCACGCGGGCTGTGGGCCTTCACGCTGACGCTCATGCAGGTCGTTGTTTTTCTGCTGATGGCGGTTGCGCTCGGTCTCAACCTAACACACGTCAATCTCTTGAGCGCGGCAACGTTTACGCTGCTTACTATTGCGTGTATGTCGCCGGTCGGAGTGATGGCTGCCGCATCGATCATGATTTTCAAACGCGGTGCGGCGTCCAGCTTTATCATGGGCGGCATGACGCAGCTCTTCGGCGGCGTCTATTTTCCGGTCTCGACGCTTCCGCACGTTTTGCAATACGTATCGTGGCTGATGCCCATCACGCACGCCCTGAACGGCATACGCGGCGCCGTGCACGGAGCGACGGTCGTGCAATTAGCGCCGGACGCCGTATGGCTCGCGATCGCCGCAATCGTTCTGCTGCCGATATCGCTGTGGTCGTTTTCGCGCGCCGTCGAGCGGGCGAAGATCGACGGCAGCCTGGGGCTGTATTGAGCAAAAGGAGTGTGCCATGAACCGCTTCTTGCGCCTACTTGCATTTCTAATCGCCGGTGCGTTTATCGTCGCATGCGGCGGCGGACGGAACGGCGGATTCATTCCTTCCTCAGGAGCTTCGCGGCACGCGCAAAGCACGGTCCAGCCGTCGGTCGTTCAATGGGCGAACCGCGACCCGTATGCGCCCTCGAGCATAACGGTTTCGTGGCCGGCCGCTCCCGCAGTCGGCGATCTCCTCGTCGTTGCATTTTGGAACAACGGTCAGACGAACGGTAGCGCCAATACGTACACGCCGCCTTCGGGGTGGACGCTTATCGATCAGAATACGGCGAATGCTTACGCGACCTATCAATCGTTTTCGCACGTCGTAACGGCTTCCGATACGAATAGCTATGTATTTACGCCGCTTTCGCCGGTGCGCCAGCATGTGTGGATGGGCGCCGATATTGCAAACGCGGCATCTATCGACACACGCGCAAACACGTATCATACGAATAACGCCGCGTTCACGACACCGGGCGTAACGCCGTCGAACGCGAGCGACCTCGCGCTAGCGTTCAACATGCCGTTTGCCGGTAGCTCTGCGACGTGGACGAATCCGCCCGGCTGGACACTGGGAACAACGACCGCGACCTGGCACGGCGAGGCGATGTATCAGGCGTTGTCCTCGACGTCCTCCGTTTCGGAAAGCGCGACGTTATCCCAAGCGGTTACGGGTTTTGCGGGAATCGTGCTCGTCGTTCCGTCCGGCGCGCAATCGACGCCGACACCTCCGCCGCCGCCTACGCCAACGCCGCCGCCTACGCCGACGCCGCCGGGCGGCGGTTCTGCGCCGTCGGCGAGCCAATGGGCGAGCAACGATCCATACGCGCCTGCAAGCATTCCCGTCTCATTTCCGAGCGCGCCGGCGATCGGCGATCTGCTCGTCGTCGCGTTTTGGAATAACGGGCAGAGCGGCGGCTCGGCAAATACGTACACACCACCCTCCGGATGGACGCTCGTCGATCAAAACACCGGCCATGCATACGTAACATACCAGGAGTTTGCGCATACCGTCGGAGCCGGCGATATCAACAACTACGTATTTACGCCGCTCTCCGCAACGCGTCAGCACGTGTGGATCGGCGCTGATATAAAGAATGGAACGGGGATCGACAAAGCCGGAAATGCATACGTTCCTACGGGCACATCGTATACGACGCCGGCACTCACACCGGCACAGTCGAACGATTTGGCCCTGGCATTCAATTTACCGTTCACGACGAGCAGCTTGACGTGGACGAATGCGTCCGGATGGAGCATTGGAACCGGGCCCACACGGACGTGGCGCGGCGAGGGTCTTTTTCAAGTTGAACCGTCGACTTCTGCAGTCTCGGAACACGCGACGCTATCCGGGTCGGCGGACGGTATCGCGGCGCTCGCGCTGATCGCGCCCGGGAACGCTACGCCGACGCCGCCTCCGACACCATCACCTGCGCCCGCGTACACGGACTGGCCCACGTTTGGCGGCAACCTCCAACGTACGGGTTACAATCCGAACGAAACGACGCTCTCTCCTTCGAACGTCAACGCAACGTCGCTGCACCAGATTTGGGCAACGGATCTCGGCGGATCGGTTACGGCGCAGCCTATCCTCGCGACGAACGTCAACATCAATGGCACGCCGTCGAACGTGCTGTACATCGGCGCTGAGAACAACATTTTCTACGCTATCAACGCCGACACGGGCGCCGTGCTTTGGAAAAATACGTCGCTTGGGAGCGCGCTCGCAACCACGTGCGGCGATCTGCCCAACAATCAGTTTGGAATCACGGGCACGGCAGCCTTCGATAAGAACGCCGGGGTGGTGTACGTTGCGGATGCCGGCGCGAATGTAGACGCGCTCGATATGACGACTGGAACGAAGTTGTGGTCGGTCAACGCGCTCTCCGACCCCAACACGAATACAACGATCGGTTCAAATACGCAAGACCACATTTACACCGCGATTACGCTGAATCCGGCAAACGGCATGTTGTACGTCGGCACGGCAAGTTTCTGCGACACACCGCCCTGGCACGGGCGTTTCGTCGCAATAAACACCGCCACGCACGCGGTCACCGCGGCGTTCTTCAGCGGTCGAACGAACGGCGGCCACACTGGAACGGCCTACTGCGGCGGCGGCATTTGGGGAATGGGCGGCGCGTCGATCGATGCGGCGACGAACGAAGTCTTCGTTGCAACCGGCAATCTATGGACGCAGACGAGCGGCGGCTGCACGCCGGATTCCAATGAAACGACTCCATATGGAGACGCGGTCGTGCAACTCGACGCGAATTTGAACGTGTTGAGTTTCGATACAGCGAACGTAAACGGCGTCAAAGCGTCGGGCGACTCCGACTACGGAGCGACGCCGATGCTGTATAACGTGCCGAATTGCGGTTCCGAACAGGTTTCAGCGAAAAACAAGAACGGATATTTGTACACCTACGCCGTAACCGGCACCGCAATCACTGCCGAGCAGCAGCTCCATATTGGAAACACGACGGATGTGGGCCAATTCGTCGGCGTTCCGGCGTTCAGTCCCGCAACGAACTTGGTTTACGTCGGCAACCCGGCCGGAAACGGCAATTTTGCCCACGGACTCAACGCATTGCAGCAGAGTAGCGGTGGATGTACGGGCTTGAATCTGGCGTGGAAGGCGAGCATTGGTAGCGCTAACGCCACCAGCGATGATAATCAAGCCCCGACCGTCGCGAACGGCGTCATCTATTTCACTGACGGAATCGATAACAAAGTTTGGGCGTTCAACGCAGCTAGCGGCGCCCAACTTTGGAATAGCGGCACGATTATCGGCGCTCCGTGCGCGTCGTACGGCACCGCGTGCGGCGTGTTAGGAGCACCGATGGTCGATGGGAGGTTGTTCGTCGGGGCGTGGAATCACAAATTGTACGCGTTCGGTTTATGAAGCGATCGCGGTTATTTCGTCCAGCGGCATAACGGACCGCCGAACGCAACCGTTAGACACGCGATCCGATCGCCGCGCGGAACGATGACGAGCGTGCCGCCGCGCGCTTCGGGAATGTCCTTCCACACGAACTGCGCGTAAATACGTCCGCCGTCATATTTCCATCGCGTAACCCGGATTTCATCATCGGGAAGATCGTCGCGATAGCGCTCGAGTATCGCCGTCTTTCCCTGGAGCGGGCCGCGTTCGGGCACGCCCTCAAAATCGATCGCGGCATCATCCGTGAATGCATCGACGTAATCCAAAAAATCGCGGCGGCGCACGCCGTCGTTGTACAGCGCGACGAGCCGTTCCAGCAATTTTCCTGCCTCTTCATGCGTTGGGAAAGCTGCCTGCATCGTAGTAATAATACCTGGTGAACATCGCGCTTTCCATCCTCACGTTGGCTCTACAAGTCACGCCGCCGCCCTCGCCGCCGCCGCTCACGACGCCCGCCCCATCCCCCAGCGCAAGCGCCTTGCCCTCATCCTCCGCGTCGCCCGCCGCGTCGCCGGCCGTGTCGCCAGCGCCCGGGACGTTGAGTGCGTCGCCCGCTGCTATTAATCTGCACCCGTCCGCGTCGCAGGCCATCACGATCGCGAATGCAAGCGGCACGATGACCGCACAGCTGGATAATCCGCTGGCCGCGGTGAATGTGGATCAGCAAAACCGCACGGTGACCGTTACGGCTTCGGCACAAACCGGGCGTGCAACGTTGACCGTAACCGACTCGGCCGGGGCGTCACTGCAAATACCGGTGCGGGTGGCATTCGATGCGGGGACAGTGCCGGCCGAATTTACGCTGCGCGTGAGCGGCAATCCGGTCGATCCGGCTTGGCTGCAAACGCAAGTGCAAAAAATCGTTGCGCAGTCGGTGCAGCTGCAGCAAGGCGCGTCGTTTCAGGTTACGCCTGCAACGCTTCCGCCGTCGTTCGCCCCCGGCTCGACCGCCGCAATTCCGGTGTCGGTTCACATAGCGGGCGGCGACCAGTACTTCGACGTAGACGCGCAGCCGACGGTGAACGTTCAAAGCATGGATGCGCCGGCGTTCGCACCGCCGCTGCTGTTTTACGACGACGATCCCGAAAAACTGGCGGCCGACGGCGTCGTATACCGGAATCAAATCTCGACGGGAACGCCGGCCCGGCTGTATTACTATCACCAAAACTCGGCGGACACGCGACGCTTGCTCGTCGTGCTTCGGGCACTGCAAACGCCGTCAACCGTGCATCTCATCGACGCGTCCGCGGGGCCCAATCCCGACGTGATGACCGTGGGGCACAACGTTTCGCGCGACTTTTTGCAGCAGAAGATGCGCAACGAGGGCATCATCGTCGACGTCGCGCCCGGTACGCCGTACGTCGTCGACCGCTTCTCAATGCAGCGCTTGGATGGCGCCGCGGGCAGTATCGGCATGCAAGTTTTGAGCGGCGGCACCGTGCAAGTAACCGTCGTCGCCGTTCCGGCGAACGTTTCCGACGCGCAAGTCGCCGGGTACCTCGATGGCCCGCAACTCCCCGGAGACGGGCATCGTCGAACGGGCACGTTTCGAATTTTGGCAAGCGACGGCGCCGCATACGGCACTGAAGCGATTGCGTACACGGTCGGCGGTCCCGACGCAAGTACGCAGTACGGGGCAACATCGCCGCCGCCCGCAGATAGCGCGAGCGGACACGACTACGGCGACTATGGCGTCATCCGCACGTTCACGTTCGATGTGAGCAATCCGACGCAGCAGCCGGCGACGCTGTACCTGTACGAGCGTCCTATGGGCGGCGTGGTGCGCAGCAGCTTTTTGGTGGACGGCACGATGTTTCAGCCGGGTTGCGCGCGCCTCTCGCAGCGTTATCAGGTCGGTCAGCCGCTAAGCGTGGCTCCGCAATCGAACGCGCAGATCACCGTGCAAACGATGACCGATGGGGGATCGAACTATCCGCTCGAGCTGGGCATCACGCCGACGCCGCCATTGCCGACGACTCCGCCGATCTCCGCGCCCGATGGGTGCTTCCCGAAGATTTGAGGCCGTTTTGATGGCCGCTTGGCCAGGCGCGTGGCACAATAAGCGCTGATGGAACGTACGAATGAGCCAAAAATCGTTCTGCTCGTCCGCCTGCTCAGCGCGATCGACGAGGGGCGCTTTTCCTTTGAACAACTGAAGGACCGGATCGCCGAAGGCGAGCACCGTCCGAGCACGCGCAGCCTGCGGCGGTATCTTTCGGTCCTGGCCGACGCCGGTTTTCCGTGGTATTTCGACCGTGCGACGAACACGTATCGCTTCTCGAACGGCTACAGCCTCAAGCGGCTCGAGCTGAGCAGCAGCGAGCTCTTCGGGCTTGTCGCACTGCGCGCGATCAGCGCATCGCTCGGCGGCGCCATCGGCACGTACGTCGATGAAGTGACGGCAAAGATCGTCGGCTCGAGCGGCAGCGGGGCGAAAGAACGCATGCAGGCACCGCCCAACGTGGCGTTCCGGCTCAGCGAGATCAACCTCGACCAGCAAGGCGAACGCATCTTCGGCTTGCTCTCGTCGGCGGAGCGCAGCTCCCGCAGCGTCAGCTTCACGTATCAGGACAAAGAGGGCAACCTGTCAAAGCGCGTCGCGGACCCGTACGGATTCATCGTCAACGGCGGCCGCGTGTACTGCGTCGCCTACGATCGCGACCGGCGCGACAAGCGCGTGTTCGCCGTCGACAATATGTCCGATCTTAGCGTGCTCGTACAGACGTATACCAAGCCGACCAATTTCAGCATCGAAGACTTTGCGTCGAGTTCGATCAGCGGCGTGCTGCACGGCAACACCACGACGGAAGTGCGGGTCTGTTTTGCAGCGCGCGTTGCAAAAGCGGCAATCGCCGCCCGCGTCGTCGCCGAACGCGCGGTCGACCGGCGGGCCGACGGCTGCGTGGAAATTACCTACAACGTCGCCGACGTCGATGAACTGGCGCGGTGGGTTTTGGGCTGGGGCGCGCAGGCCGAGGTTATCGCACCCGACAGCGTCCGCGCGCGCGTACGAATGCTGATAGCGGAGATTGCGGCGAAGTACGAATTACCCGTACCGAAGTAACGTTCCAAACTGTCATCAAATTCAAAGCCCCGGATTGCTCCGGGGCTTCGCGTAAACCCGCCGACTTTTAGTCGTGCCTGTTTGGCTCCGGCGAAGAAGCCCTACCGACACATCGACGGTTCGTCCGTTTCACTCGGAACGCCGGCTTTCACCTGCGTTCGTCAACGTTTTGCGGTCGCGGCGGTTACGTTAGCCGCACTTCGTTTTTGTTCGAAGTGATTGCATGGTAGCATGCCCCAAATGCAAGAACAAGATGGCAATCGCTTAACTCACAGCATGTTCGCAAGTTATTTGAGTTATTCACGTTTTGCTCACGTGAGATGCCCTTCGACTGCGCTCAGGGTCGTTCGATACCTCACGATGACAAGTCGACACGCTCGCGATGAAAAAAAGCAAGAAGCCTTGGAGCAAGTCCAAGGCTTCTGCACGTATTCGCGCACCGATCTCGCCTGTTTGGCTTCCGTGAAGAAACCCTACTGACGCCGATCGACGGTTCGACCGTTCCACTCGGATCGCCGACGTTGCGACTGCATCGTCAACATGGCCCGGTCGCGACTATACGTCTATCGCCCTTCGTTTTTATCGAAGTGTTTGCATGGTATCACCGGGCAAAAGTCGTAGCAAGACGGCGAACGCCATACTCACAACGTTTCCACAAAAAAGTTACGTTATACACACCCTTATCCACCGAGGTCCATTTTGACGCTTCGCCTCTTGTCCGCCGCAGTGGCCTGCGCGCTTATGTCTATCGCGTTTGCTTGGGCGCCTGCCGGCGCTCAGAACATGTTCGCCGGTCTTGCAATCGACGGCATTCGCTGCGACGCCAGCGAAGGTGCGGTCGAACACATCCACACGCATTTGCAGCTGTTCGATCGCGGCAAAGTCTACACGGTGCCGGCCCAGGTTGGAATTCCTCAGGGAGCAGGCTGCCTGTATTGGGTGCACACGCATGCCGGCGACGGCATCATTCATATTGAAGCGCCCGTCATGCGCACGTTCACGCTCGGGCAGTTCTTCGATATTTGGGACGCAACGCTGAGCCGCACGCAAGCCGACGGCGTCCATGCGAAAAACGGCCATGCGTTGCTGGTTATAGTCAACGGCAAACGGTGGAACGGGGATCCGCGCGCGATTCCGCTGCGCGACCGGGAAGAGATCGTCATTCAGAACGGTCCGCCATACGTGTCGGGACATCGCGCCGATTGGAGCAAGCTCTAAAGGACAGGCGATGGCGCCCGTGGCCGGAAGTAAGAATCGGATATGGCTACGACCGCCCTGCCCACCGTCGCTCTCGACGGCAAACACCTTTCATTAGAGACGATCCGCGACATCGCCGAAGACGGTGCGCCGGTTCGCGTTAGCGATGAAGCCCGCGCGCGCGTTGCGGCTGCACGCCGGCTCGTGGATGAAAAATTTGGAATCGGCGACGCCATCTACGGCGTCACAACCGGATTCGGACGTCTGGCCAATATTCCGGTCGACCCGAAAGACGCCGCGCAGCTGCAGCTGAACCTCGTCCGCAGTCACGCGGCGGGAACGGGCGAACCGCTCGCGATTGAATTCGTTCGCGCGGCCGGGGTTCTGCGCGTTAGTTCGCTTGCGGCGGGCCACTCTGGCATTCGCGAAACCACACTGGACTTGCTGATAGAGTTGCTCAACCGAGGCGTAACGCCCGTCGTTCCGCGACAAGGTTCGGTCGGCGCCAGCGGCGACCTGGCCCCCCTGGCGCATATGACCTTGACGCTCATCGGTGAAGGCGAAGCGTTTTACCGCGCGGAGCGCATGCCCAGCGCTCGCGCGCTGCAGCTCGCCGGACTCGCGCCCATCGAGCTTGGCGCAAAGGAAGGGCTTGCGCTCGTCAACGGTACCGAAGTGATGACCGGAATCGCATCGCTATGTTTGCTGCGTGCCGAGCGTTTGCTCGCTGCCGCGGACATCATCGGCGCGATGGCGCTCGAGGCGTTTCTCGGCACGGATCGCGTCTTCGACAGGCGCATCAATGCGCTGCGGCCGCATCCGGGACAAACGCGCGTCGCTGAGAATCTTCGCGCACTGCTGCACGGCTCGCAAATTATGGAATCGCACCGCGAGTGCGGACGCGTTCAAGACCCGTATTCGTACCGCTGCATCCCGGTCGTGCATGGCGCCGTGCGCGATGCCACCGCGCACGCACGCCGCGTGATCGAAACGGAAGCAATTTCCGTAACGGACAATCCGCTTGTTTTTCCGGACGACGGCGAATTTTTGACCGGCGGAAATTTCCACGGCCAGCCGGTGGCGCTTGCAAGCGACCTTCTGAAGATTTCGCTCGCAGAACTTGCCGGCATCAGCGAACGCCGCTTGTACTTGCTTCTAAACGCCGAAGAACGCGGTTTACCGCTGTTCTTGACAGGCCGCTCGGGATTGCAATCCGGCCTCATGATCGTGCAGTACACGTCCGCTGCCATGGTGTCGGAAAATAAAGCGCTGGCGTGGCCGAACAGCGTCGACTCGATTCCGACTTCGGCGGGCCAAGAGGACCATGTGAGCATGGGTATGACCGCCGCCGTGCATCTGGATCGCGTGCTGCAGAACGTTGAAGGATCGCTCGCGTGCGAACTGCTCGGTGCGCTTGTCGCAACGGATTTTCGCCGTCCGCTCAAATCCGGCGCCGGTACGCAAGCCGCGTACGACGTTGCACGCGAACGAATCGCGCCGTGGAGCGACGATCGCGTTCCCGCACCGGACATTGCGGCGGCGCGCGAGCTGATCCGCAACGGCGCACTCGTTGCCGCAGCGGAAGACGCGATCGGTGCACGGCTCGTATAACGCCAGGAGTGACGTACGAAGTGGATGCATCCAACGGCAATCTTGTGGCGCAGCTCCATTAAATATGCTCAAGGAAGCGTCGGAATGAACGATATTGGCAATGGCCGTGCGGTTGGAATCGGCGGCGTCTTCGTCATTTCGGGTCGACGATCTCGATGCATTACTCGCGCGCGTGCAAACGGCAGGCGTGGAGATTCTTCCGATACGTGAAGAGTACGACTTCGGACGCTTTGCCTGGATCGTCGATCCGGAAGGCAACCGCGTCGAACTTTGGGAGCCGAAGGAGTAAGAACGGATGAGTACGGTTTTGTCCGGCGCGCGAACGGTGCGCGCACCGCGCGGCAGCGAACGCTCGTGTGTGGGATGGCCGCAAGAAGCTGCGCTGCGTATGCTGATGAACAACCTGGATCCGGAGGTTGCCGAACGTCCGCAAGACTTGGTCGTCTACGGTGGAAACGGCCGTGCGGCGCGCTCGTGGGAAGCGTTCGATGCGATCGTCCGCACGCTGCAGCGTTTGAAGAACGACGAAACGCTGATCGTGCAGAGCGGCAAGCCGGTCGCGGTTTGGAAGACGCACGCGCGCGCTCCGCGAGTCCTCATCGCAAACTCCAATTTGGTCGGCAAATGGGCCGACTGGAAGACCTTCCGCGAACTCGAAGCCCAAGGTCTGACGATGTACGGACAAATGACCGCGGGTTCGTGGATTTACATCGGCACGCAAGGCATCGTGCAAGGCACGTACGAGACGTTTGCGGAGCTTGCACGGCAGCACTTCGGAGGCACGCTGAAGGGCCGCGTTTGTTTGACCGCGGGCATCGGCGGAATGGGGGGCGCGCAGCCGCTCGCGATTACCATGAACGAAGGCATCGCGCTGGTTATCGACGTCGACCGTTCCCGTTTGGACCGGCGCCGCGACCTGCGGTATCTCGATGTCGTCGCCGAGTCGCGCGACGAAGCACTGCAGCTCGTCGTCGAGGCGCAGCGTAGCGGTAAGGCGCTCTCCGTGGGCTACGAAGGCAATGCCGGCCACGAATTTCCCGCGCTTTTCGCAGCGGGCTTCCGGCCCGATGCGGTGACGGACCAAACCTCGGCGCACGACATGATCAATGGCTACGTGCCGATGGGACTCTCGCTCATCGAAGCCGATCATCTGCGCAAGACCCATCCGGAAGAGTACGAAAAACGCGGGTTGGACACGGTTGCGCGCCACGTTCAGGCGATGATCGATTTTCTCGATGCGGGTGCTGTGGTCTTCGATTACGGCAACAACATCCGCGCACAGGCCCAGCGCGCCGGCATTACGCGCGCTTTCGATTTTCCGGGATTTGTACCCGCGTTTATCCGGCCGCTTTTTTGCAAAGGCAGCGGCCCCTTCCGCTTCGCGGCGCTTTCAGGCGATGCCGCGGACATCGCGCGCTGCGATCGCGAATTGCTCGAACTCTTTCCGCATGACGAACACTTGCGCCGTTGGATTACGCTTGCGACCGAGCGCGTAGCGTTCCAAGGGCTGCCGGCGCGGATCTGCTGGTTAGGCTTCGGCGATCGCGCAAAAGCCGGGCTGCGTTTCAACGAATTGGTGCGCAGCGGCGAGCTCAAAGCGCCGATCGTCATCGGACGCGATCATCTGGATACCGGCAGCGTCGCTTCGCCATATCGCGAGACGGAAGCGATGAAAGACGGCAGCGACGCCATTGCCGATTGGCCGATTTTGAATGCGCTGCTCAACACAGCGGCGGGGGCGCATTGGGTTTCGTTCCATCACGGCGGCGGCGTCGGCATCGGCTATAGTTTGCATGCGGGCATGGTCGTCGTCGCCGACGGCAGCGACGACGCATGCGAACGTTTGGAGTGCGTGCTGACGACGGATTGCGGCATGGGCGTCGTGCGCCACGCCGATGCCGGCTACGACATCGCCATCGAAACCGCCGACGCCAAGGGTATCGACTGGCGATTGTGAGCACCGCGCTTTTCGTCCGCGCGAAAACGATTATCACCTGCGATACGGACGCCGCCCAGTGCGGCGTTTCGTTTGCCGATTTGGGGCGGATCGACGACGCCGCGCTTTTGTGCTCGGGCGGGACGATCGACGCGATCGGACCGCGGGGCGATATTGAAGCGATCGTTTCCGCGGCAAAGGGCGAGTTTTCGATCGCGAGCGTCGACCTCTCGCGTTACGTCGTCGTTCCCGGATTGGTCGATGCGCACGCACATCCGCTGTTCGCCGGCGATCGCGAACCCGATTTTGCGGCGCGGCAGCGCGGCGAAAAACCACCGCTGGGCATGCTGTACACCATCGAGCAGACACGCAAGGCGCTGGAACAGCCGGCGAGATTCGAAAAACACGTCTTCGAGCGCCTTCGCACGATTGCCGCACACGGCACGACGACGCTCGAAACGAAGACCGGCTATGCGCTGCATAAACCGGGCGAGATGGAACTGCTGGACATCATTCGCAATGCGCACGCGCCCGCGGTTCCACAGCTCGTCCCCACGTTTTTAGGCGCGCACGCTTTGCCGCCCGAGTTTTTCAACGAAAGCGATTATGTCGATTACCTAATCGACCAGTGTCTTCCGTTTGCGAAGGCGCACGGCGCCGTGTACGCGGACGCATTTTGCGAGCCTGGATTTTTCTCGCCCGAACAAACGCGCCGGTATTTGGAAGCGGCGCGGCAGCACGGGTTGCGCCTTCGCGTGCATTGCGACGAGATGTCGTACGGTGGCGCGGCGGCGATGGCCGCACAAACCGGCGTCGACGCGGTCGATCACTGCAACTACATTCGCGATGAAGACATTACGGCAATCGTCGAGCGCGGTATCGTCATGGTCGCTTGTCCGGCCACGATCGCATATCTCGACTTACCGCAGCGCGCGCCGGTTCGCACGTTGCTCGAACGCGGAGGCGCCGCGGCCCTGGCGAGCGACTACAATCCGGGGACGTCTCCCTGTTTCAATCTGCAAACCGTGGCGTACTTCGGCAGAAAGTTGTTCGGTATGACTGCTGCCGAGGCGCTCTACGGCGTGACGGCTGCAGCTGCGCGCTCGCTCCGCGTCGATGCGGGAGTGTTGCGTAAGGGATCGGCGGCGAATTTTGTGGCGCTGCATCTCGAATCGCCCGATGAATTCGGCTGGCAATTCGGCGGTAATCTCGCCAAAGCCGTTTTCCGCGACGGCACCGCAATCGCATGACGACGATCGTGCGTTGCGCTCGAGCGCTGGTTGGCGGAGAAGAACAGCGCGATTTTTCTTTTGCAATTGAAGGCGACCGTATTGCGGCGGTTGCTCCGTTCGAAACGCTGCAATCGCGTTTTTCTCATGCCGAGCTGCGGTCGCACGGCGGCGAGGTGTTCGTTGCACCGGGGCTTATTAACGGACACAGCCATGCGTATCAAATTCTCATGCGCGGCTGGGCAGACGATCTTTCGTTCGAACGCTGGCGCAGCGATGCGCTGTATAAAATCGTTCCGCGGCTTACGCCGGAGCAGATTTACCACACGTTCCGGCTCGCCTTTGACGAAATGCTGGGGGGCGGCATTACGACGGTCGCCGAATTCTTTTATCTGAACGGCGCGGGAAACGCGCATGCGGAGCACGCAATTCGCGCGGCGCAAGAAACCGGGATCCGGCTGGTGTTTGCGCGCACGTGGATGGACGCGGACTATGCGCCGCCGGCGTTCCGCGAGACGATCGTCCAGGCGGCGGAACGGACGCGCGCCCTGATGTCGGCGCATCCCGGCGTCCACATTTGCGTCGCGCCGCATTCGCTGCACGCCGCCTCGCACGAGATGATTCGGGCAGCGGCCGAATTTGCACGGAGTGCCGGGTGCATGATGCACGTGCACGTTGCCGAGGCGAAGTACGAAGGCGCGCAGACGCTGGAGCGATTCGGGAAGACCCCGATTTCGCTGCTCGAGAAGCTCGACGCACTCAACGAGCGGACCGTCGCGATTCACGCGATTTATATTACGGACGAAGAAAAACGTTTACTCGCGAACGCCGGTGCGCGCGTCATTCATAATCCGATGACCAATCAGTATTTAGGCGACGGCATCTGCGACGTGGACGGATTGCAATCGCTCGGCGTGCAGATGGGCCTGGGCACCGACGCCGACGTCAAGCCATCGCTCATAGAAGAGATGCGCGCCGCTTCGCTGCTGCAAAAGGTTTCACGGCTCGACGGCAGCGCGCTTGGTGCGCGCATGGCGCTCGCGCTCGCAACCACGCAAGGGGCCGCAGCGCTCGGCGTCGAGGCCGGCGATTTGCGCGAAGGCGCGTTCGCAGATTACATCACCGTCGATGCGGCGGGCGTCGATCCGTGGACGCCGCTGGCAAACGCGCTCGTCTACCGCGCGGAGAACGCCTGGGTGCGCGAAACGTACGTCGGCGGGCGGCGCGTGCGAACTCGCGGGGACGCGGCGCCGCAGGGCGCGGCGCAGGGGCTGCATTCGCTTCTCGCTTCGCTGACGCTATAACACGTCTATAAATAGTCTCGCAGCGAACGCATGAACGGCGCGAATTTGGCGTTGTTCGCGTCATTCGATTCCATACCGGTGTAAACGACCACCACGTATGAGGCGCCGTCCGATGTATCGAGTATGCCGCCGTCGTGCGTCACTTCATCGGTGTCGCCCGTTTTATGCGCGAAGCGATCTTCGCCGTTCAGGCCTGCGGCGAGCTTGTTTTTCCATTGCTGACGCTTGAGCGTTTCGCGCAATGCTAATGCGAACGGAACTTGGCTGCGCGCGATAAGTTCGAAAAGGCGCGCAGCGTCGGCCGCGGAATGCGCGTTGCGGTGCGCGCCGTCCCATTCCGCATCGTGAATGAGCGGCAAGCTGCCCGAGAGCTTCCTACAAAAAGCCGTTGCGCGCAGGCCGTAGCGTTGTTGGACGATCTGCGTCGCGCGTTCGCGTCCAACGACGTCGTACAGCATGTTGGTCGCGACATTGTCCGAGCGCGTGACCATCAGTTCGAGGAGCTCGTGCAGCGGCGAGCTGTATCCGGGAACGAGCGGCGACGGCATGTCGTTCGCGGTCATGTTTGCTTGCGTGACCTCGAACGGCTGGTCGAGGTGAAGTTCGCGCTCTTGGACCAGCGTGTACGTCGCGAGCGCCAGCGGCGTTTTGAGCATGCTAGCCGGGTAGAGGTAGCGATCCGCTTGGATGGAGAGCGCGGGACCGTCTGGCCGGTCCAGCCGCACGACGACGGCCGACAGGTCCGACAGGCCGGCCGCCCCGGCAATTTCTGCGAGGACGGCGTGGGTAAGGGTGGCGGTGGGCATCGGAGGTGAGGTTCGAGGGTGTTAGCGGTAGGCCTCGACGGCCATTGTAGTAACCGTCATGACAACGCAAGTAAGTACTTGCACTAACCCTTGGCGGTGTGCTACTATCTGCGTGCAAGTACGTACTTGCACCGGTTTCAATGGTACACCGAGAGAGAAATATGCTGGTCAAACGCCTCGCCTGCCTACCCGTCGCCCTGGGAATCTTCGCCGCCGCGACGCCGGCCGGAGCGCAAGCTCCGCTGGATGCGCGCACGATTCTCCAGCGCATCGAACAGCGCAATCCGTCTCTCCAAACTTTCCAAGCAAGAGTCCACGTGAACGTGCACATGCTGTCGTTTCCGTGGCTTTCCCCGAAACTCGACGGCACATCGTACTTCAAGCGGCCCGATAACTATCTCGTCGTCTTCGACCGCACGCCGTCGTACGCGCATGGCATCGACAAGCTGTTCGGCGACATTGGCGATCCGGCAGCATGGGAGAAAGACTCGAACATCGTTTTCGACGGCACGCAAAACGTCGACGGCCACGCTTTGCTCGCGCTGCGGATGACCAAGAAAATCTACAGCGATCAAATGAAGGACTCGGTCGCGTACGTCGATCCGTCAACGTTCCAAGTCGTACGCATGGACTGGCACTACCGCAACGGCGATACGATCACGATGACGCAGACATTCAAAGATCAAGGCCCCTACAACGTCATCGCAACGCAGCACGCCGACATCCATCGCTCGCGCATTCATGCGGTAGCCGATTCAACGTTCGGCACGTACGAAACGAACGTTGCCGTTGACGACGCCGTATTTACGAAGAAATAATGCTGCACGAATTTCCACCACGGTCACCCGAAGAGACTCGCAACCGCATCCTTGCGGCCACACGCCAACTTTTTGCGAAGAAAGGCCGGCGCGGCACGACGACGCGTGAGATCGCAGAACTGGCCGGCGTCAACGAAGCAACGCTGTTCCGGCACTTCGGCAACAAGGACGCGATCATCGAAGCCGTCGCGAACTTCTACTGTCCGGTCGGCGCGGTGCAAGATGTTGCGGAAAGTTTGTCGGGCGATCTCGAAACGGATCTGCGGCGGCTTGCAACGGTGCTTGCCGACCGTATGGAGTCCGTACGCGACCTCATCGTCGCGTCGCTCGTAGAGGAAGAAGCCGACAGCAGCCTCAGTACGGCGGCATGGCGCGGACCTTCGGCTATACGTCAAATCGTCATCGATTATATGACCAAACAAGTAGCGGCCGGTAGCCTTCAAGGCGATCCCTTGCTGCTCGCGCGCGTCTTCATGGGAATGATTTTTGCCTACGTTATCGGTCGCAAAAAGTTTCCCGATACGGCGCATGGGGCGCAAGAAATCATCGATTTTCAAATCAACGTCTTTTTAAACGGTACAAGGAAAAGCAAGTAATGGACACGCGCGAACGAGAGCAACAAACGACGACGCCGGCACCGCCGGCGAACGGCCGGGGTCACGACGTACAGCGTGACGTCGTCGTCGACGAACCCCCGAGCCGGCGCAACCTGCGCCCGCTGTTCCTGGTGATCGGCGCACTTGTTGCGGTTGCGATCATCATTTGGGGCGTGCGCTACTTTCGCTATGCGAGCGTTCACCAAACGACCGATGACGCTCGCGTCGATGCGAACACCGTGGCGGTCACGAGCAAGATCAACGAGCGCGTGAATCAGATCCTCGTCGACACCAATCAACCGGTGAAGAAAGGCCAGCTTCTCATCGTGCTCGACAACACGAGCGAGCAGTGGGCCGTCAATCAAGCAAAAGCGAACCTTCAACTCGCGATCGAAAATCAGAACGCCAACGTAACGCAAGGCACCGGCGGCATCAGCCAGGCGCAAGGCCAAGTACAAAATGCGGCTGCGAACGTCCCCGTCGCGCAAGCCGGCGTAGCGCAGGCACAGGCGCAGGTGCAGCAAGCGCAGGCGGCGTTACCGGCCGCGCGTCAGTCGCTAGAGGAAGCGCAGGCGAACCTGAACCGCACGCAAGCGCTGGTGAAGAGCGGTGACCTGCCGAAGGCGCAGCTCGATTCGGCGCAGGCCCAATATGCACAAGCGCAGTCTCAGTACCGCGCCGCACAAGACAGCGTAAACGTAGCGGTCGCGAACCTTCAGGGGGCAGAGCAGAAAGTCGGCGCCGCACAAGCTGCGGTCGCGGCCGCGCAAGGCGGCGTGCAAGCCGCTCAGGGCAAGCTCAATCAAGCGCAGGCGCCCGCACAGATCGCAACGCAGCGAGCGGCGTTGAAAATCGCTCAGCAGAATCTGATCAATACGAAGATCTATGCTGCGGTTGACGGCGTCGTGGGCGAGAAGAGCGTCGAAGTGGGGCAAACGGTAAGTCCCGGTACGACGCTGCTGACCATCATTCCGAATCAGGTGTATATTACCGCGAATTTCAAGGAAACGCAGGTCGGCAACATGCATCGCGGCCAGCCGGTGGACATTCGCGTCGATGCGTACAAAGGCGTGACGTTCCACGGCAAGGTCGATTCGATCAATCCGGCCTCGCAAAACACGTATGCGCTCGTTCCGGCGCAGAACGCAACCGGTAATTTCGTCAAAGTTACGCAGCGCATACCGGTGAAGATCGTTTTCGATTCCGACACCGACTTCAACAAATATCCGATGCGTCCGGGAATGTCGGTCGAGACGTCGGTTCAAGTTCGGTAACACCCGATGGGTGCAATTCATACGAAGCGGGTGGTCACACGGAGTGGCCACCCAGGTTCGTCTCACGCTTCGACATGCTCAGCGGCCGTTCGACACGCTCACGATGACAAGGTAGTACCTCACGATGATACTGTTGCTTACCAATCAGTAATCGAGCATGGGCGGCGAAGGGCCATCGTCACGTTCGCCGTCATCGCCGCGACGATGCTCGAAATCATCGACACGACCATCGTCAACGTCGCGCTGCCCAACATTCAAGGCAACTTCGGCGTATCGGTCGACCAAGGCGCGTGGATCGTCACCGGGTACATCATCGCTAACGTCATCGTGATTCCGATTACCCCGTGGCTGCAAGCCCGCTTCGGCCGGCGCGCGTATTACCTGGCCTCCATCGGTATTTTCACCGTTGCCTCGATCATGTGCGGCCTCGCCGGCAGTTTCGGTCAGCTCGTTTTTTGGCGTCTCGTGCAAGGTGCCGGCGGCGGCGGACTGATCTCCACTTCGCAAGCGATTTTGCGCGAAACGTATCCCCCCGAAGAACAGGGCAAAGCGCAAGGCATTTTTTCGCTCGGCGTTATCGTCGGTCCGGCGCTCGGCCCGGTGCTCGGCGGCATCATCACCGACAATCTCACGTGGCGATGGGCATTCTTCATCAACATTCCAATCGGCTTACTCGCCGCTGCAGCCGTGTACGCCGTGCTGCGTAATCCGGCGCCGCCGCAAAAAAATAAGCCGCTCGACTGGACTGGGCTTGCGCTCCTCGCGCTGGGCCTTGGCTCGCTGCAATACGTCCTGGATCAAGGGCAACAGTACGACTGGCTTTCGGACCCTAATATTCGCCTGTTCGCGATCGGCGCTGCGGCAGCGCTCGTCGCGTTCGTCGTATGGACGCTCCGATCGCGCATTCCGGTCGTCGACTTGCACGTGCTGCGGTATCGCCAAGTCGCGGCCGGAAGTCTGCTCGGCGCTGCGCTCGGCGTGAGTCTCTACGGGTCGGTGCTGATAATCCCGCAGTACGTGCAAAACACGCTCGGCTTTACCGCCACGCTGTCGGGAGAAACGATTTTGGTTCGTGCGCTTGCTATAGCAGTGCTGACACCCCTCGCCGCACTGCTGGCGATGCGCGGCCGCGTCGATCCACGCTGGCAGGTCTTCATCGGATTCGTGCTGCTCGCCGTTTCCAATGTGATGCTCGCGACGGTAACGACGTCGGATTCGTCATTCTGGACGCTCGGCGCAGCGCTCATCGTTAGCGGCATCGGACTCTCGCAAATCTTCGTACCGCTTTCTATTGCCGTGCTGGGCGCCGTTCCGCCGAAAGACGTGCCGGCCGCCTCGGCATTTTTCAATCTCGCGCGCCAAGTGGGTGGAAGCATCGCGACCGCTGTGCTGGTCACCGTGCTGATTCGCTCGGTCACGCATCATCAGGCGGCATTAGGAAGCGCGGTTACCCTGCACGCACAGTCCGTGCAGCTCTATCTGCAGGCGCACGGAGGCGAACATTCGCTTTCGGCCTTGCAAAATTTGGCCAATCTAGTGACCCAACAAGCCTATGTACTTTCGTACGCCGACACCGCGCGTTTAACTGCGCTGCTGACGCTGGTGCTTTCACCGCTCGTGCTGCTCATGCGCAAACCCCGCGCTGCCGCGTCCGTCCCGGTTGAATAGGAGATCGTAAGAAGATGAATTCACGTATGCTTTCGCTCGCAGGTGCAGCGTTGAGCATAACTCTCACGACGGCGCCGCTCGCGGCGCAAGGTACGGCCAGGCCTGCATTGCCGAGCCGCGCGACAATTCCGACGCCCGAGCCGTCACCCGTCACGCCGAAGGTACCCGCAGTCGCTCCCGGATACTCTGCGCCGCAAGTGCGCCCGACGCGTGCCGAGGTTGTCGGTGTAACGCAGCAGCCGTTTGTGGGAATCTCCCTCGCCGATTCGATCGGCATGGCGCTGCTCAAAAACGAACAGGTTGCGATCTCCGCATCGAACGCGCGCATTGCCGCGTATCAGATTCAAGAATTGAAGGGCGCGTACGACGTACGCTTTTTCGTAACGCCTTCGATTAAGCACGACACGACGGCGCCGCAAAACGCATTTTTCTCCGGCGGTCCGAATTTCGAGCCGATTGTGCAGAATTATCAAAACGTGCAGGCCGGCGTGCAAGGGCAGCTTCCCAGCGGCGGACAGTACAACGTCAACATTTCACAGACGAAAGTCAACGACAACACGTTCATCAACGCGTTCAACCCATACTACTTTGCGTCGCTGAACGTTTCAATCACGCAGCCGCTGCTCAAGAACGCGGGATACAATACCGATCTCCGGCGGCAGATCCGGCTTTCACTGATTAGCCGGCAATCGTCGCAAGCCGCCGCACTCGCGCAAGCCTCGACGACGATTGCATCGGTCGAAGATGCGTATTGGAATTTGGTCGCCGCGTGGCGCAACGTCGCAATACAGGAAGATGCGCTGCGCTCGTCCGTGCTTCAGCAGCAAAGTAACGTCCGTCTAGCGCGGCAGGGAGCGGCGGCGCCGATCGATGCGGTCGAATCCTCGACACAGGTCTCCGTCTATCAGGAAAACGTCTTTTCGGCGCTGCAGAACGTGTCCAACCTGCAGAATCAACTGAAGAGTCTCATCGTGACCGATCCGGGCGATCCCATTTGGCGCGCAAACCTCGTGCCGACCTCGCCGGTTCTGCAAGCTCCGCAGCAACCGACGCTCGGGCAATTGCTCGCAACGGCAATGCAGCACCGGCCGGAACTGCGCGAAGCCCTCGCTACGCGTCAACAAGCCGAAATCAATCTTGCCTACGCACGCAATCAGCAGCTGCCGCAAGTCGATCTGCAACTGCAATACAATGGAAACGGCTTCGCCGGCAGTGCGCTGCCGCCGCTAGGCGGAGCTTTCGGCAGTGCGACGCCGCCGCCGTACTTGCAAGGCGGGTACGGAAGCGCGTACGGCAATATTGGACGGTTCCCAACGTATCAAGCCGGCGTGCAAGTCTCGCTGCCAATCGGCAACAACACCGCAAAAGGTGCTCTCGGCGCGGCGCGGGAGCAGCAGCGCATCGCCGACATTCAAAGCGCCGGCGTCGATCAGCGTATCGCGTTTGAGGTGCGTACTGCATTGCAAAACTATCAGTCCGCGCTCGCACGCTTGTACGCCGCAAGCCGGGCGCGCCAGAACGCGGGTGCGGTTCTCGCCAGCGAAGAGCGCAAATTCCGCAACGGGGCGTCCACGACGTTCTTAGTCAATCAGCGAGAGGTTGAATATGTTCAGAATGAAGGCCTGGAGCTGCAGGCGCAAACCGATCTCAATCAGGCTATTGTGGAACTGCAGCGTGTCGACGGTTCGATCTTGAGCGCAAATAACGTCCTTATAAATACATTAGGAAGCGGCATCAAAGAGTAACAACGCGGAACCATTCGTATCGCATGGAACGTTCATCGTAAAACTGCCGGAAAAGGAGCACTCTATACCATGAAAAGCAAGTCAAGCATTCCCGTCCGCGTGCGCCTTTCCAAACTTGCAGAAGAGAAATTGCAGGAGCGCAGCGCGGTGCTGTATTCGCGAGAACTGGAGCGGTGGAATAGGCGGCCGCTGGGTTATCGATTGCAAAGCGGTGGGTAAGCTGATGGCCTTATGGCAAATGAAGTGAACCGAATCGTCAAGGACGCGGGCGACGCGATTAAAGAAGGCATACATCGCGGCAAAGCTGATGCGGAGCACGATGCGCGCACGGCAATGGGCGATGTTATGACGCCTGGAGAAAAAGCCGGATCGGTCGCACGTGAAGTAACCGAAGATACAAAAGCCGGAATCGATCGCGCAAAGCGCAACGTGCGCGATTCCATTTAAGACAAACCGCTTACCAACATCTTGAATCACAAGCCCTGCGTAAAAGTCGCAGGGCTTTTCTTCGCTCCAGGTCTTGCTTGTGCTTCTACATTATACTTGCTTTTTACAAGTATCACTGCTATAATGGCGGCTAGGAGGGAGAAGGATGGCCAACCACCCGGTAATTCATTTTGAGATTATGAGCAAAGACCCCGATGCGCTGAGCGCGTTCTACCGCGATGCGTTCGAGTGGTCGCTGGACCCGAACGCGTATCCTGCCGGGGGCGGCAACGGCGTGCCGAAATACATCGTGGCGCGCCCGACCGGCGAAGAACTGCCGGCCGGTTACGGGATCAACGGCGGCATCGGCACCGCACCGGAAGGCTACGACGGCCACACCACGTTCTACATTCGCGTTGACGACGTCGAGGCGGCCCTGCGAAAAGTCGAATCGCTGGGCGCCAAACGGATGATGGGACCTCAGCAAGTTCCCAACGGACCGGTGATTGGATTGTTCATCGATCCGCAGGGCCACACCGTCGGTCTTGTCGACCCGCAGATGTAAGGCGAACTCCATCGGAAATGCCTGCACGAACCTACGGCCAATATTGCGGTTTTGCGCGTGCCGTCGAAGTTGTCGGCGAACGCTGGGCGTTTCTCATCATTCGCGATTTGCTCGTCGGTCCCAAGCGTTTCACCGATCTCCAGCGCGGCTTGCCCGGCATTCCGACAAACATTCTGACGGCGCGTCTCAAGGAGCTCGAGGAAGCCGGCGTTATACGCCGCAGACTGCTGCCACGGCCCGAACGAGGTATTGCTTACGAACTTACCGAGTACGGGATGGAGCTCGAGGAAACGGTATTTGCGCTCGGGCGTTGGGGTGCCAAATCGCTTGCACACCCGCGCGAAGGTGAAACCATTACGCCGGATTCGCTCGTCATGGCATTGCGTACCACATTCCGGCCGGAGGCCGCTCGTAAGTCACGTGTGGCGTACGAGCTGCGTTTCGGTGACATCGTCCTGCACGCACGTATTAACAACGGAACGCTTGAAGCCGCGCAAGGCGCGATCGACAATCCCGATCTCATTATCGAAACCGGCCCGGCGTTGAAGTCACTCATGGCGGGCGAGATCACTCCCGCGCAGGCCATCGCGAGCGGTGGCGCTCGCATAACAGGCGATCCGAAACTCTTCGACCGTTTTGTAGAAATGTTTCACATCGATTCCATGCCGCTCGTAAAGGAGAGCACATGACAACGACAGCGAACACCGGAGCTCAATCTGCGGTTCTGCAACTTCAGCCGTACATATTCTTTTACGGCCGTTGCGAAGAAGCGCTCGAGTTTTATAAAAAGGCGCTCGGCGGTACTTTCGAGCTCATGCGAAACGCCGATAGTCCAATGGCGGATCATGCTTCCCCGGACTTCAAGGACAAAGTGATGCACGCGTCATTCACGGCGCCGGGCGTTTCATTCTTCGCTTCGGACGGGCGTGAGGCGAAGAAAATCGACCCCGACGAAGGCAACATTTCGCTTGCGCTCAACGCGACCGATGCCGCACAGGGCGAGCGCGTGTTCAACGCGCTTGCCGAAGGCGGAAACGTTACTATGCCGATAGCGGACGCATTTTGGGGCGGCAGATTCGGTTCGCTGCAAGATCGCTTCGGCATCGAGTGGATGATCACGCTGCCGTAGCGTTCGATCGGGCCCGTTCATGGAGCCTCGGAGAAATTCCGGGGCTTCATCTGTTGAGCCGTACCTTAAAATCGGTGAACTTGTTGAGGTTCTCTTCGCGCGTAGACCACGCGCGCAGTAGATCCATATCGACGTTATTGATGTTGGCTATGGCGACAGCGACGGCAGCGTTGAGTGCGGTGTAATCGTTCCAATGATAGAAATGTGATAACCGATCGCGCACGCAATCAGTGGGCGAGAGAATTCGTAACGTCATATCGCGGTGCGTGAGCCTTGCGATCTTATGCACGTAGTCCCCGCCGACGGCGAGCGGCCCGCGAGGGAAATCGATAGTGAACTTGGTGTCGGGATGCACGAACATTCGCGATTTCCCATCACGCCGGAAACCAATAGAACTGAGGGCGCCCACGATCTCGGTGAGCGGTTCGTCACCCTCTAGAACGAAATCGGCATCGTAAGAGGTACAGACGTGCGGTGCGTATACCGCCGCCGCGCTGCCGCCGGTGAGTACGGCGGTAATACCGTGCGCTTCGAGCGTGTGCGATACGACGAAGCAGACCTCCGCGAGCGTGCTTTCGCGCGTGATCACAGCGCTTTACGCCGCCGGCGCGGCCGGGTTCGCCGCGATTCCTTCACGGTCTGGTATTGCCGGTAGCCCTCCGCCAAGCGCAACAACAGCGCGCGTAGCTCGCGGACGGCGGGATAATTCGGATTGAGCGTGACGGTGCGGACCGCTCGTTGGCGAGTAGCGATCAGACCCTCGTCCTCAAGCTTATCGAGCGTGCGCTGAACGGCCGGTATAGTCGAGCCCAGGTAGCGGCTGATCTCCGCGGGATACGTCTCATCAAGAACGGCGGTCAGCATTAGAAGAGCGGTCCGCATCCGCGTTCCGAACAGAGGGGGCGCGGGGAGCACCCACGCCTCATCCTCGTAAAATGGTATCTCGGCCGACATACTATAGTATTCCTTTCGATATAATATACTATACCGGGCGATATACCGCAATATTCATCCGGAGAGGCGGGCGGGCGCTCGCTTGCGAAAGGGCCACGATGCGTTTACATCGTGCCGGAATAAATGCACCGGCCCACACGAAGAGCGTAGAACCGCACGGGCACGTGCTGCGCGCAGCGCTCGAGGTATTGCAAGACGGCGTACCGCGCGATGCAAAGCAGATATTGCAAGAAGCGATCGCGCGCGAGCTATTGCCACCGTCGACCAAAGCGAAATACGTCTATACGTCGCTGCTCGAATACATCGTGCGCACGTCGGGACACGGGCACAAGCCTGCAATCATTCAAGATCGCGATCGGCGCTTCCGGATAAATCAAACGCCCGACCTTTGGCCGCCCACAGAACCACCCGATACGGAAATGCCGTCACAAGAAGCGCAGGCGCTGATCGATCGCCTCGAACAAACGCAGCACGGCGACGATCCCGCAGCATTTGAAGTTGCCGTGTGCAATGCGTTCACGTATTTAGGGTTTTTCACGACGCATGTCGGCGGCAACGACAATCCGGACGGCTACGCCGATGCCCAGCTCGGCGAACTCGGATACCGCGTAATGCTCGAGTGCAAGACCGCGGCGGTCGCCGTTTCTAATCCGGATGCGGTCGAGGCAAGCAAATACCGCGAAGCATACCGAGCTCAATATTGCATCATTATCGGCCCAGAGTTCACCGAGGATACCGAATTTGCCGGCGAACTGCAAACGCACGGCGTAAGCGCGTGGACGACCGCGGACCTACATCACTTGCTTGCCACCGACGCGAATCCGTATGAGATGATTCCGCTCTTTGCTCCCGGTTTTGCGTCGGACGCGCTGGGTTCGCTGCTGTGGAATCGCGTGCATGGCGAGAACAAACGGGTTCGCCTGGTTTGCGCGTATCTGCACGAAGCCGGCTGGGCAGCTCAGAGTGCGGCAGCGCGGCAAGGGCCGCCTGAGAATGCGCCACGACTCAATATCGATGCGGCTATGCTGCTTGTCGACCAGCGTCTTGCAGACGAACGTTCCGCTGCATCGTGTACTCGTGAAGAAGTGCAGGAGGCATTCGCAACTTTAACCAGTTCGGCTATCGGCGTCGCCATTTGGGCGGATGCGAAAACGCGCGATGCAATCGTGATTATCGAACCGCCAGCCGCATCTCGTACTGAAAAAATCGCTGCGTCCAGCCCGCTTCTTGCGCGAACCGCAGGAGCGGGCTTTCTTCCGGCTCGTTGAGCAGCATCACGCGCTGCGACGGGTAACCCGTTGCAACGCCTTGCGCAAGCGCTGCAAATTTCTCCGAGCTAGACGCTTGAAGTTTTAGCACTTGCGCCAGAGCGGCATTGTGCCGGAAGAGCGCGTACGTGCCGTTGCCATCGCTGACGGCGGTCGACGCCGCTCCGTTGCGCAAACTCGCACTTTCGCGCTGCCAGCCCGGCGCGACGCTTTGCGGCTTTTCGATGAACTCGTCAACCGGCGCATATGCGAATCCCCGCGGCAACTGCGCCTCGGCGATGGTGGCCTCTACCGAAATTAACGAGCGGGTTGCTTTAAAGCCGGCTCCGCAATACAGTGCGATCGCAGGTGCGTTTTCGGAAAGCACTTCCAGCTGGAGGGTAGTCAGGCCGCGTTCGCGTGCGAGGGCGATCACGCTGTCGAGCAGCCTCTTTGCATAGCCCTTTCCTCGATATTCCGGCGCGACTCCGAACCCGCCGATCCATCCGCGCGTATCGCGCACCGCCAGCAGCGCGGCGGCGAGAACGGCGCCCGCATCGTCGTACCAGATCGGCGAGAGCGCGACGTCCACGTCGTTATAGCTGATATGCAGATGGAGCTGTTCGGTGCTGAATGCAACGGGAATCAGATACTCTTGGAAAACGCGGTTGAGCGCCGCCGCTCCATCTTCACGAGCGGCTTCGGCGAACGAAGAAACGCGCATCGAGCCTTACTTCGGCGTAAGTTCTGCTGCGGCCGCGCGGTCGACGTACCATGTAAGCCGTCCCTGCGAGGGCGCGACGATTTGAATCGGATGAACCGACGGATCGTACGGGCCTTTGAGTACGGCATAGAGCGCCGGCGCTTTCGGCAGCCCTTCGGTCGCGACGATCACGTGACGCGCATTGTTGATCACCAGCGGCGTCAGCGTGATACGGTGCGAAGACAACTTCTCAACGTACGCCGGGCGCACGAGGCGATCCTGATCCGCGCGCGGATCGGCACCGGGAAAGAGCGATGCCGTGTGACCGTCCACGCCCATGCCAAGCATAATCAGATCGAAGCGCGGCGTTTTACCCATGACGCGAATGAGTTCGGCCGCATAATCGGCGGCAGCCTTTGCGGGGTCGTCCTCTCCGCGCATGCGGTGGATTTGATCGAGCGGAACGTTTACCTCGCGTAAGAACGCGTCGTTCGCCATTTTGTAGTTTGAATCGCCGTTGTCCGGCGGCACGCACCGCTCGTCGCCGAAAAACACGTGCACGCGCGTCCAGTCGATGCGGCTGCGGCGCGGCTCTTGCGCGAGCAGGCCGTATGCTTCTTTGGGCGTCTTGCCGCCGGCAAGCGCGACGAAGAAGGCGCCGCGCTCGGCAATTGCATCCCCGGCGTCCTTCACAAATGCGTCCGCTTCGGCCTGTGCGACCGCTTCCGGCGTATCGAGCACAACAAATTCGCCCGTATTCCCGTTCTTCACTTTTCGTGCTCCAGCAATCGCTCGACGACGTTCAGCGTTTCGGCATATATCTCGCTGTGCGGCATGAAGATGGCGTTTTCGATGAGCGTGGCCATATCGACGTCGTGAAGCGGCACGCATCGCTGCGGTCGCGGCTTCTTACCCTCAACGGTAAGGCAGATCAAATCTTCGGCGCCTTCCTTCGTTCCCGCGCCAAAGATCGAATTCGGCGAATGCAAACGCACGAAGGAAATGCGCCGCGGCGCGCCTTGCTTTTCGATCGAGATGGAAATCGTTCCGCCGTCCACGTTGCAAAATTCATGCTTGCCGCATGCGTCCCACGCAAGGCGGCTCGCGAGCCAGCCGACGAGATAATACGCTTCCGCGGCGGCGCCGGTTGCAACTTCAACATGCGAGATGTGCGGGAGTTCCGCCGCAAGTTCGGGATCGTCGAAAAACTGCGCGACCATATCTTGCCACGGCAGCAGCCGCAAAAACGCCAGGTCGCGGATCTTGTGCGCGATACCGCTGCCGCGCAGCTCGAGAATCTGCCGGAGCGGAGCGGTACCTTGATCGCGCGCGGAGCTGAAGAGCACGACGATGTCGGCCAGCTCGGCGAGTGCGGAAAAACGTGCGTCGCTGAGGTGCGTACCGGCCCACAGCAGTACGGTGCGCACGTTTGGAACGAGCAGGTCGTGAACGATCGAGCGCAGTTCGCGTGAGCCCACGCCTTTGACGGCGAGATGGATTTGCTCCGAGTGCGTGACCGGGGTGTCGCTCGTTTCGTTGCAATGCGCGCGAACGCAGTGTTCCCGCTCGTCGATGGAAAGCAGCAGCGTGCGCGAGACGTTGCGCTCGGCGAGCATATCGATGCGCTCGTTCATGCGCTCGAGGAGCTGTTCGTCGCCGTCGACGAACGCCACGAGGTTTAGCGAGGTCGTCGAGATGCCGGTGCGGCGCTGCTGCGCCAGTTCGTCGAGCAATTGGTCGACGTCGATCGAGGTCATAACGGACGCCAGGTGGGATTGAGGACCGAAGCGGCGGCGGGACCATCGCTGCCGGCGGCATAGTTCGGAAAAGACCGGTCTTTGATGGATTGCCAGACTTCGAGCATCGGCATAACGATCTCCCACGCGCGCTGAACGGCGTCCCATCGCGTAAAGAGCGTCGCATCCCCGCGCATCGCATCGGCGATAAGCCGTTCGTATGCGGGCGCTGATTGAACGCCGAATCCGGTGCCGTAATTGAAATCCATCGTGACACTGCGGATGTGATTTTTCTGTCCGGGGACTTTGGCGTTAAAGCGAATCGAAATGCCCTCATCAGGCTGAATCTTAATCACGAGCACGTTCTGTTCGATCGTGTCGCTTTTTTCACCGAAGAGACGGTGCGGAATCGGATTGAAGGTTATCGCGATCTCCGAAACCTTGCGCGCGAGGCGTTTGCCGCTGCGCAGATAAAACGGCACGCCCGCCCAGCGCCAGTTGTTGATGTATAGCCGCAGGGCCGCGTACGTTTCCGTGTTGGAGTCCGGGCGCACGTCGGGTTCTGCTCGATAGGCCGGGACCACTTGGCCGCCGATCGTTCCGGCGTCGTATTGTCCGCGCACGCTCATTTGAAAGACTTCCTCCGGCGCGGGCGGCGAGATCGCGGAGAAGACTTTATATTTCTCGTTGCGGATTGCGTCGGCATCGGCCGCGGCCGGCGGTTCCATCGCCACGAGCGCGAGCAGGTTCATGACGTGATTCTGAATCATGTCGCGCAGCGCGCCGGCATTATCGTAATATCCGCCGCGGCCCTCGACGCCGAGCGTTTCGGCGGCGGTGATCTGAACCGACTGGATATAGTTGCGCGTCCAAATCGGCTCGAAGATCGTATTGGCAAAGCGCAGCGCCATGATGTCCTGCACCGTCTCTTTGCCGAGATAATGATCGATGCGATAGACCTGGCTTTCGTTGAAGACTTTTTCGACCTCGGTTTGCAGCGCTTGCGCCGATGCGAGATCGGTGCCGAACGGCTTCTCAACGATAATGCGGCTCCAGCCTGTGTGATTTGCCGACGGGTCGAGCTTTGCGTGTTTGAGCTGCGCAATGATCTTCGGAAAGACCGACGGCGGCGTCGCCAAATAATACAAACGGTTGTGCCCCGCGCCGAACTTTTGCTCGTACTCCTCCAAGCGCTGACGGAGCATCTCGAAATGCGAGGTGTCGTCGAAGTCCGCGGCCATGTAGCTGATGCGCTGCGCAAGGTCGTTCCACAGCGTTTCGTTCACCGGGCCTGAGCGCGAGAATTCGTTGACGTTCTTTTTGCAATACTCTCGGAACTCGTCGTCGGTGAACGGCGTGCGCGCAAAGCCGATCAGTCCGAAATTCGCCGGCAAACTGTTGTCGAGCCGCAAGTTATAGATTGCGGGCATGAGCATGCGCTTAAACAAATCGCCGCTCGCGCCGAAGAACACGATCGTGCACGGATCGTTAATCCGCGTGCTTTCGATGCCGGCACGCAGTGGATTGACCGCGACCTGCGCCATGCCGTTGCCCGTCGCAGCTGGCGTGGTGGTCATTTTGCCGCTGCTTCCGCTTTCACAGCGTGTCCTCCGAACTGATTGCGAAGCGCCGCAATGACCTTTGCGCTGTACGACTCATCTTGGCGCGAGGCAAACCGCGCCAGCAGCGAAAGGGTAATGACCGGCGCGGGAACGTTTTCGTCGATCGCGGCTTGCACCGTCCAGCGTCCTTCGCCGGTGTCGTCTACCCAGCCGCGAATATTTTTCAGATCCGGATCTGCTTGGAACGCGAGAACCGCAAGGTCGAGCATCCACGATCGAATAACGCTGCCGTACCGCCAGATCGACGCAAGCTGATGCAAATCAAACTTGAATTGCGAGTTGCGCAAGATTTCAAACCCTTCGCCGTACGCTTGCAGCATGCCGTATTCGATGCCGTTGTGTACCATTTTTGAAAAATGTCCGGCGCCCGCGGGACCGACGTGCGCGTATCCGCCTTGCGGCGCAAGCGTGAGAAATGCCGGCTCGCACGCCTTTACCGCGGCATCGTCGCCGCCTACCATCAGGCAGTAGCCTTCTTTTAACCCCCACACGCCCCCACTGGTTCCCGCGTCGACGAGCGAAACGCCCTTGACCTTGCAGCGTTCGTACGCCGCAAGGCCGTCTTTCCAATTCGTGTTGCCGCCGTCGACGATGATGTCGCCGCGTCCGAGAAGTCCGATGAGTTCCTCGATGGTGTCGTCGGTCGGCTTGCCAGCCGGAACCATAATCCACACGGCCTTTGGACTTCCATCGAGCTTTGAAACCAGCTCCGAGAGCGAGCCGCTCGCAATCGCACCGGACGACGCAGCCGTCGCGACTGCGTCCGGATTTTGATCGAACACGACGACCGCGTGGCCGCCTTGCAGCAGTCGCGTCGTCATGTTCGCGCCCATGCGGCCCAGGCCGACCATTCCTATTTGCATTTCATCTCCCTATTAGAAACTTGCCCTTCGACAGGCTCAGGGTCGTTCGATACCTCACGATGACAAGTCGTTCGATACCTCACGATGACAAGTCGTTCGATACCTCACGATGACAAGTCGTTCGATACGTCACGATGACAAGTCGTTCGATACCTCACGATGACAAGTCGTTCGATACCTCACGATGACAAGTCGTTCGATACCTCACGATGACAAGTCGTTCGATACCTCACGATGACAATGTTAAGCCTTTGCCGTCAGTGCATCGTCGATAGCGCTGCTCAGTGCCTGAAGGCCGCGGGCTAAGTCGCCCTTCAAATGGACGCGCACGCCGCGGCGGTTGCGCTTGTCGAGTGATTGGAAGTCCCCGAGCGCTTGAGCCGCGATCAGCGTGCGGAAGCCGACGTTCATGCCGGGAATCGGAAGATCGAACGATGCGTCCGCGGTGATTTGCACGAAGACGCCGGTATCCGGTCCGCCTTTGTGCTCTTGTCCGGTCGAGTGCAAAAAGCGCGGTCCGAAGCCGACTGTCGTCGCGCACTTGCGCGCGTCCCGGACTTTCAGGCGCATTTCGTTAAGCAAGCCGATGTGATCGGCGTCGCGTTCGATATACGCGCAGAATGCAACGTAGTCGTGCTCGCGCACTTGTGCGAACAGACCGGCCAAGAGCGTTGCCGCATCGTTGCCATGCAGCGATTTACTGCCGGAGAGCAGCGTCACGTCGAGTGCTTCGCTCGTGAGGACGGGCGTGGGCTGCGAGAAACTGCCCTTGCTCGCATATTCTTGCAGCAGCGCCTTGGTGTTGTCTTTCGATTCCTGAACGTTCGGCTGATCGAACGCATCGATCTGGAGAATCGCGCCGGCTGCCGCGGTTGCAATCTCCCACAGATAGAACTGCTCGCCGATGTCATATGCATCGTTCATGGCAAGACGAATGACGGGATGGCTTGCGCTCTCAAGCGCGCGCAGCTTCTCTTCGATGTCCGCCGCCGCATCGGGCAGATTGCTGCCGACATAAACGAAGACGCGATCGCTGCCGTAATCGCCGGGATCGCCGAGCGCCTCGCCCTCCACCGGAAGAATCCCTTTGCCCATTTTTCCGGTCGACTCGGCGATGAGCTGCTCCGCCCATGCGCCGAACGCTTCGATCGAGGGATGCGTAACGATGGTCAGCTTGTCACGCCCGCTCAACGCAAGTCCGCCGATCGCCGCGCCGAACTTTGCGCCCGGCGCGTTTTTCGCTGCGACGGTTTTGTCGTTGGCGGCCATCGCACCCAGGCCGCGATCGACCAACAGATTGACGTTATATCCTGCGAACGCTGCGGGCACCATACCGAAGAAGGAGAGGGCGGAGTAACGCCCGCCGATATTCGGATCGTTGAGGAAGCAAGCGCGGAAGTTTTGCGCTTTGGCTTCCGTTTCGAGTTGCGTACCGGGATCGGTAATCGCGATGAAGTGACGGCCGCAGTTGCTTGCGCCGACGGCCTTGGATACCCGATCGCAAAAATACCGGTAGAATGCATCGGGTTCGGTTGTCGTGCCGCTTTTGCTGGCTACGATGAAGAGCGTGCGATCGATGTCGAGCCGGGAATCGAGATCGCGGATCTGCTGCGGATCGGTCGAGTCGAGAACATGCAGCTTCGGATACCCGTCGATTTTTCCGAACGTTTCGCGCAAGATGTCCGGCGCGAGGGAACTGCCCCCCATGCCGAGCACCACGACGTCGGAAAACTCGGCCGCGCACTCTTTTGCATAGCTTTGCACGTTCGCGATCGAATCGAGCAACTGCAGCGGAATGTCGAGCCACCCGAGCGCGTGTTTGATGATCTGTTCGTGCGCGGCGTCGCTCGTCCACAGCGACGGGTCTTTGGCCCAAAGCTTCTTGATGAAGTCTTTTTGCGTAAGCGCATCCAGCGCTTGCGTGTAAGCCGGCTGTTGGTTTCCAAGCGAAAGTGCAACACGCTCGGTACCGGAACTGAGCTGCTTTTGTTTGTACACGATCGCCCCGAGCAGAGCGGCAAACGAGTCGCTGAAAAGTTTGACGCCGTCGACCTGCAGTTGATGCGTAACGTCGAACAGCGAGATGCCCGCGTCGGTCAGCGCCTGCAGCGTCTGCCGGGCTTCATCGACGTCCTCGAGCACGGTCTGCGGCTGCACTTTGCCGTGATCGAGCAATGCGTCGAGCGTCTGCGGCGGCATCGTGTTGACGGTGTCTTTACCGATGACCGGCTCGACGTACATGAGATCGTAGTACTTCGGATTCTTGGTTGAGGTGGAAGCCCACAGCGGACGCTGCAAACAGCCGCCTTTGGCCTCGATCGCCTTCCAATCGTCCGAGCCGAAGAGTTCGAGGAACTTCTGATACGTGAGTTTCAGATTCGCAACACCCGTCTTGCCGAGCAAGTTCTCGAGCTGCTTTTCGCCCTTGTCGATACGCGCTTGCAGAATCTTGTCGACCGCCGTGTCGATGCGGCTCACGAAGACGCTGTTCACCGAACGGATCTTGTCGATCGGCAAACCCTTCTGGATGCGCCGCTGCAAGCCGCGAATATACGCAAGCGCGGTCTTTTCGTAGAATTCGACGGCGAAGATCAGCGTAACGTTGATGTTGATGCCTTCGGCGGTGCATTCTTCGATGGCCGCCACACCCTCGTTCGTGCCTGGAATCTTCACCATCAGATTGGGACGGTTCACGCGCTTCCACAGATCTTTGGCCATGTCGATGGTGCCCTGCGTGTCGCGCGCGAGTAGCGGCGATACTTCGAGACTGACGAAACCATCATTGCCGCCGGCTGAATCGTGCAGCGGCCGGAACAGATCGCACGCGCTTTGGATGTCTTGGATTGCCAGATCCCAAAACAGAGAACTGGCGTCGCGCTCGCTGCCGAGCAGCGATTTCAGCTGTTCGTCGTAATCGTTGCCGGTACCGATCGCTTTTTCGAATATTGTCGGGTTGGATGTCATGCCGCGCAGGCCCTTATCGATGAGGTCTCGCAGTTCGCCTGAAGCGAACATGCCGCGGCGCAGATTATCGAGCCAGACGCTCTGTCCGGCGTCGAGGAGCTGCTTGAGTTGGTTTTCCATTCTTTCTCCTGTAGCGATGATTAGCGGCGAACGGTAGCAAATTGTTCTTGCGCGACCTGCGCGATATGCTCGGCCGTGAATCCATAGGCTTTTGCGATGGCCGCAGCCGGCGCGGACGTACCGAAGTGATCGATGCCGTACGCGTATCCGCGATCCCCGATCCAGCGATCCCAGCCGAGCGTCGCCGCGGCTTCGATCGACATGCGCGCAGTGATCGCAGGCGGCAGCACTTCGTCGCGATAGCTCTGGGGCTGCGCTTCGAAAAGCTTCCAGCACGGCATGGAAACGACGCGCGCTTGCATGCCGCGATCTTTGAGCAGCGCAGCGGTCTGAACAGCGAGACTTACTTCAGAACCGGTGGCGATGAGAATAAGATCCGGCGTGCCGTCCGTATCGGCGAGAACGTACGCGCCTTTGCCGACGTCGGCATTGCGGTCGCCCAGATACGGCAGTTTCTGCCGCGAGAGAACGAGCGCCCACGGACCTTCCTCGGCCGCAATCATGAGCTTCCACGCCTCCAACGTTTCGAGCGAGTCCGCGGGACGCACCATCAGCAGGTTCGGTATTGCACGCAGATGCGCGAAATGCTCGATTGGCTGATGCGTGGGCCCGTCTTCGCCCAGGAACACGGAGTCGTGCGTGTACACGTAGTAGCAGCGAATCTTGTTGATCGCCGCCAGACGCACGGCGGGCTTCATGTAATCCAAAAAGTTGAGGAAGGTCGCGCCGAACGGCAGCAGGCCGCCGTGCAGCGCCAGGCCGTTCTCGATGCCGCCCATTGCGTGTTCGCGCACGCCGAAATGGATGTTGCGGCCGCCGTAGCTGCCGGGCTCGAAGTCGCCTTGGTCTTTGAGGTACGTTTTCGTCGACGGATCCAGATCCGCAGAACCGCCGACGAGTTCCGGAACAGCGGCGGCGATCGCGTTCATCACCATGCCGCCTGCTTCACGCGTTGCAAGGTTGTCGCCGTTCTCTTTGTTGATTGTGGGCCAGGGCAAATTCGACGGCGCCCGTTTGTGCAGCACGCGATCGAGCTGTTCGCCGAGCTGCGGATTTGCGCTCTTCCACGCATCGTATGTACGCTGCCACTGCGCTTGCAACTGCGCGCCGCGCTCGCCAATCGACCGGTAAAATGCGAGCACGTCGTCCGGCACGTAAAAGTCGGGTTCGAGAGGCCAGCCGAGTTTCTCTTTCGTCGCTTTGACGTCGTCGGGCCCGAGCGGCTCGCCGTGCGACTTAAATGAATCTTGCTTGGGCGAACCGTAGCCGATGTGCGTACGCACGATAATCATCGACGGACGATCGGTAATCTCTTTGGCTTGCGTGAGGGCGCGATCGAGCGCCTCGACGTCGTTGCCATGATGCAAATCGACGTACTCGGTGTGCCAACCATAGGCGGAGAAGCGCGCCAGCACGTCTTCGGTGAACGTTACTTCTGTTTTTGCCGCAAGCGAGACTTTGTTGTCGTCATAAATGGCGATCAGCTTGCCCAGCTTCAGATGTCCGGCCATCGATGCCGCTTCGGAGGAGATGCCTTCCATCATATCGCCGTCGCTGCAGTGCACGTACGTGAAGTGATCGACGATTTTTTGATCGCGGTTATATTGCGCGGCTAAATGCGCCTCGGCAATTGCAAAACCGACGGCATTAGAAAAACCTTGCCCGAGCGGCCCGGTCGTGACCTCGACGCCCGGAGTGAGATGCGCCTCCGGATGACCCGGCGTGATGCTGCCGAGCTGGCGGAATTTCTTCAGATCGTCCATCGTGACGCCGTAGCCGGTGAGGTAGAGAAGCGAGTAGAGCAGCATCGACGCATGGCCCGCGCTCAAAATATACCGGTCGCGGTTGAACCAGGCCGGATCCTTGGGATTGAAGCGCAGATGTTTGGTCCAGAGCGTGTACGCCGTTGCCGCAGCGCCCAGCGGCATGCCGGGATGCCCGGAATTTGCTTTTTGTACGGCGTCTACCGAAAGAAATCGAATCGCGTTGATACGCTGATCGTCATCGCGCGTGTTCGGCACGGAGTCTCCTTTGAAAAAGACGGCCGCCGGCCCATGAAGCGGCTCGAATCTATACGCTTGTACCCACTACGCTTGGGGCAGGTTGCTCGGTTTGCCTACCTGAGTGGGTAAAGGACGCATATGCGTAAAACGGCTTCTTTCATTCTTATGGCGGCTGCAGCCGCGTCGCTCGCTGCGTGCGGCGGCGGCAACAAGCAGTCGAGCTCGACGACGACCACCACCACGACCACGCAAAGCTCTCCGGCGGCCTCACCCACGGTTGCCGGTTCCCCGGCCGCCTCGCCTGCGGCGTCGGCGCCAGCCCCGGGCGCGTCCCCGATGCGAAACGGCGCGATGCAGCTGAACGCGACGCCCGAACCAATTCCGGCCAAACTGAGCTGCGCCGGACAGCAGCCGGTATGGGCGACAGCGCGCCGGCATGTCTATCACGTCGCATCCGACCCCCTGTACGGACGCACGAAGCATGGGCAGTACATGTGTTTGCGAGACGCTGTAAACGCAGGCTACCATGCTGCGGGAATGCGCCGGCATAACGGCGGCGGCGCTATGGCGAGTCCGGCACCCTCTCCTGCGGCTACGTAAGAGAATGAGAAGACCCTAAGAACGGGCTTTCATTAAAGCTGTCGCGCTCTTGCGTTAAAACGTGCTTGTGCGGGGCGTTAGGCACTTCCCGTACCGAGATACGGCTCCTTAAAGTTGGAGTTACGAGGGCGCGTCACATGAGAGCCAACGCAGCACAAAGAGGTCAGATGTTGCCGCTTGTTGGCATAGGCGTCATATTGTTGATCGCCGCCGCAGGCCTCGCCGTGGATACCGGCTATCACCAGTACCAGCAGCGGTTGCAGCAGACCGCAACCGATAGCGCCGCACTAGCCGGCGCCGCCGAGAAGATTGCGGGAACGAGCGTCGTTGCGAGCGCGCAAAAAGATGCGGCCAATAACGGTTTCACCGATAACCGCAGCGGTGCGAATTGCGACGCAAATACGACGGTCTGCGTGCAGGTAAACAATCCGCCCGGTACCGGGCCATACGCCGCGAACAACAATGCGGTTGAAGTCGTTATCACTGCGCGGCATCCGACATTTTTCGAACGAATCTTCGGTACGAGCACCGTGCCTGTCAGCACGAGAGCGGTTGCGACCGTAACTTCAAACCAAAACGGTTGCATCTTTTTGCTCAGCACGACTGCGGATTCCAATTTCAACAAGTCCACCGTCAACGCACCCGGTTGTACGATCGTTTCAAACAATGCGACGGTGAACTTCAATCAGGCAACGGTCACCGCCGCCGCGATAGATTGCGTCGGCACCTGCAGCGGTAACCCGACGCCCGCACCAAGACACATTATTCCGGCCAGCGACCCATGCCCATCGATCACGGGCTGCGCATACCTGGCAAGTCATGCGCCTTCAACGGGCGGGTGCTCGTCCTTCAGCAGCGGCGGCGGAAACGTTACCGTGAACCCCGGTTGCTACAGTACGCTGGACCTCCACAAGGCATCGCAGGTAACGTTCAATTCCGGACTCTTCGTTATAACGGGACAGCTTGACGCGCATGGCTTGACCGGTACGCCCGCGGGCGTAAATGGAGCGAACGTTACGTTTTACGTTACGGGCTCGGGGGCTCTGGATTTTCACAGCTCGACGCTGAGTCTCTCCGCCCCGACGAGCGGGGATTACAATGCCTATTCACAAGGCGAAGCGAACGTGTTGTTCTATCAAGCGCCTAGCGACACGAACGGGCCGAATTTCCAAACGGCAAATTGCGGCGGAGTGCCGACGTGCGTCCAAACGCTGAACGGGCTGCTCTATTTTCCGACGGCAGACGTCAACTACAACAAAACTGAAGGCGGCTATAACGTGCTCGTGTTCGGATCCGGGAATTTCAACATGAGCAACAACGCGTATACCGGGCCCGCCGGCGGAGGCTCGATTCTGAGCCAAGCCGTGCTCGGAGAGTGACATGAAGCGGTTTTCACAGGCCGGCGTTGCGCTTGTCGAGTTTGCTCTTGTCGTTCCGGTCATGATGTTGATCTTGATCGGTCTTATCGAGGTAGGCCGCTTTGCATACTTGGCCATTCTCGTCGGCAACGCGGCGCACGCGGGCGCGGAATACGGCGCTCAAACGATCGTTACGGTAACGGACACGACCGGGATGCGAAACGCCGCGCTTCAAGACGGGCAGAGTATTTCAGGCTTGAATGCCAGCGGAACGCAGGTTTGCAAGTGTTGGAACGGTGCGACTGCAAGTGCTTTATCGTGCAGCGCAAGCGTGACCTCGTGCCCAGCGGGCTCACACCGCGTGATTTATGCGCAAGTGTCCGCCACGGGAACGTTCCATCCGCTCTTTAACTACGGCCCCCTTGGGTTTCCCGATCCGTGGACGGTTACGCGCGTCGCGCAGATTCGCGTTTCGCAGGATCAGTGATGAACGCGCAACGTGGCGCCAGCATGGTCGAGTTTGCCGTCGCCGCGTCCGCGTTTATGCTCGTGATGTTCGGTATCGTCGAATTCGGCCGCGTAATGTACACCTACCACACCGTGTCGAACGCAGCCCGCATCGGTTCGCGCTGGGCGATCGTGCGCGGTTCCGGCTGTACGGTCGTAGACCACTGTTCCGCTACGTCGTCGGATGTCTCAGACTACGTTCAATCCGTTGTGCCTATGGTCGATTCCGGCTCGATGACCGTCACGGCAAAGTGGACCACAACGACGGATCCTAGTGCGAGCTGTACCGCAACCACTCCGGGCGGTAATAACGGCGCAGGACACGTGGTCTGCGTTACGGTCAGCTATCCTTTCAATTTCGCGATCCCGTTCGTATCGAACAATGCGCTCACGCTCAGCAGCACTTCGCGGATGGTCATCGCTCAATAAGGCGTGATTGACATGAAGAAATACGAAGGTCAACGAGGGCAGACGCTACCGCTGGTTGCCATGGGAATCGCGCTTTTGGTTGCGACGGCGGGTTTCGCGGTCGACGCCGGATATCACCAGTACCATCAGCGCATGCAGCAGACGGCAACCGATAGCGCGGCGCTGGCGGGCGCGCAAGAGCTGCTCGTCGGCGACTGGCTGGCGGCTGCAAGAAAAGACGCTTCCAACAACGGCTATGCCGACAACACCGGACAGAATACGTGCCCTGTTAATCCGGCCGTCGGCACGGTCTGCGTAGTGGTGCAAAACCCGCCGCCCAATACCGACGCGTATTCGGGCAATGCGCAGGCGGTCGAAGTCGACATTACGGCATATCATCCGACGTTCTTCGAGTCGGTATTCGATATCAATAACGTGCCCGTTTCCACGAAAGCGGTTGCCGTCCTCACTACCGCGGCTTCGCCCAATTGCATGTACGTGTTGAGCGGTTCGGCGAATTTCAATGCCGGTCAAAACGGCGGTACGCTGAGCGCCCCGAATTGCGGTCTGGTTTTCAACGGTGGAGCGAATTTCAACAACGCCACGGTTAACGCAAAAGCGATTAGTTGCGCCGCCACCTGCAGCAACGGCACGTTTTCGGGCGCGCAGCCGAAGACGACCGCGCCGGCGAGCGATCCGTGCCCGCAGATGAGCAATTGCGCTTACCTTGCCGCCCATCCGCCCACGACGTGCTCGACGAACCTCACCGCCGGCAACAATCAGAATATTATCGTGCCGAGCGGGTGTTACAACAATCTCGATCTTCACAAAGCCAACAGCGTGACGTTTGATTGCGGACTGTATGTCATCTCGGGCAGCCTCAACGCGAGCGCGAGCGGCAACAACAGCGTCATCACCATAAATCAGCAGTCCGGGTGCGGCGTAACGTTTTACGTCACTGGTAGCGGCAGCGTCAACATGCGCAACGCGAATATCAATCTCGCCGCACCTACCAGCGGCGACTACACGCAGTACTCCGCGGGCGAGCAGAACATTCTGTTCTATCAGGACTCGGCCGATTCCAATCCCCTGGTGCTTCAATCGGCATCCTGCCAGACTTGCTCGGCGCAGCTCAGCGGAATGATCTATGCTCCTACAGCGAATCTCAATTACAATCAAGGAGCCTCCGCCAATACCGGTACGATTATGATCGTTGCGGGAAGCCTGAACTACAACGGCACGACGACCTCACTTTTCGGCGTTCCGACAGGTCCCGGCGGTTCACCGAGCATTGCGGTCTTGGGTGAATGACCGTGAAGCACAAAGCGCAAGCCGGTATTGCATTTATCGAACTGCTCATCGTCGTTCCGGTGCTGATGATGCTGTTGATCGGGCTCATCGAAATCGGACGCCTGGCATATTTCACCATCCAAGTCGGCAACGCGGCACACGCCGGCGCGCAGTATGGCGCGCTCAGTTTTTCTAATGCCGCCGATAGCACCGGCATGACGAACGCCGCAAAAAGAGACGGCCAAAATACCATTGCAACGTTGAGCGTTACGCAGGCAAGATCGGTGTGTGCCTGTTGGAACGGCACGACCGAAACGGCTTTCACAACGTGTCCGCAGCCGTGTACGACCGGCGGGAGAGCGGTGACATATGCGCAAGTCAGCGTATCAGGCACGATAAACACGCTGTTTCGATATGGCGGCGTGTTCGGCTTGCCCAACTCCTGGACCGTCGCGCGTACCGCAGTGATCCGCGTTACACCGAGGCAATAATGCGGCACGCGGAGCGGGGCGCGTACATGGTAGAATTCGCGTTCACCGCTACGGTCCTGCTCTTACTGCTTTTCGGCATCATCGAATTTGGCCGAGTGCTCTACACGTACCATACCGTTTCGAATGCCGCTCGCATCGGATCGCGTTGGGCAATGGTTCGCGGCGCGGGCTGCTCGGTTCTCGATCATTGCAGTGCAACGTCCGACGATATTTCGGCGTACGTCAGGTCCGTCGTGCCGATGGTCGACTCGAATAGCATGACGGTAACCGCGTCTTGGACCACCACCACAAACCCGAACGATGACTGCACTGTAAGCGATCCGTCCGGCAACAACGGCACGGGACACGTTGTTTGCGTGACCGTATCGTATCCGTTCAACTTTGCCGTCCCGCTGGTATCGACGAGCGCGCTTACACTGAGCAGCACTTCGCGGATGGCGATATCGCAGTAGCGTCCGGCGATCGAGCGGGAACAGCCCATTGCCGCGCCGTAGCGGCCCGTAATGGATGTTCGGGAGCTGCAGGGAGAGATCGAAGCACTCATCGACCGCCCGCATGAAGTGAGGGGACGCGCGGGTTATGCGGTAGACGAAGTTATTGCGGCCTTAGACGAAGGCCGTCTTCGCGTGTGCGAACCGCTGGACGAAGGTTGGCTGACGCACGCATGGATCAAGCACGCAATATTGATGTACTTCGCGCGGCACGATCCCCAGCGCATGGGCGACGAGCACGGCGTCAGCTTTTTCGATAAGATTCCGACGAAGTCGAATTACGATAAATTGGGAGCGCGGTGCGTTCCTCCGGGCGTCGCCCGATACGGCAGTTTTCTGGGACGCGGCGCGATCTTAATGCCGGGCTACGTGAATATCGGCGCCTACGTCGATGAAGGGACAATGGTGGACACATGGGCCACCGTCGGATCGTGCGCGCAGATCGGAAAGAACGTGCACCTCTCCGGCGGCGTCGGCATAGGCGGCGTGCTGGAGCCTCCTCAGGCGCAACCCGTGATTATTGAGGACGGTGCCTTCATCGGATCGCGCTGCATCGTCGTGGAAGGCGTGCGCGTAGAGCGCGAAGCCGTGTTGGGTGCGGGCGTCGTGTTGACGGCAAGCACGCCGGTCGTCGACGTCCGCGGTCCACAGCCGCTCGTCACAAAAGCGCGCGTGCCCGCGCGCTCGGTCGTCATCCCGGGAACGATTCCCAAAGAATTTCCCGCGGGAACCTTCGGGGTTCCCTGCGCCCTCATTATCGGAACGCGGAGTGAATCGACGGATCGCAAGACGTCGCTGAACGCCGCTCTGCGCGATTACGAGGTCGCTGTGTGATCGCGGCGCCGCTGCGCCTTTCGCGCGATCGCGTCCTGCTGTACGGGGCGCTGCTCGCAGCCGTTTGTTTGGTCCAGGTTCGTTTCGTCGTCGCGCAAGGTTTCGGAGATTGGAGCGCGTTTTGGTCCGCCGGAGCGACGGCCGGAACGCCCAATCTGCTCGATCCTTCTAAGCACACCGCGTGGCAGACGGCGCATCATCTGCTTACGACGGTGTTTCCATACCTGCCCGGTGCGGCATGGTTTTGGTTTCCGTTCAAGCCGCTTTCGCTGTCTGCGGGATACTTTGTAAACCTCATCTTGATGGCGGCCGCGATCGTCATTGCGGGAGGCATCGCGGCGCGGGTTTACGCAATTCGCTCGGATATTGCAACGATTCTCGTATTTGCATGGGCTCCCGTTACGGCGGCTCTGGCAACGGGGCAAAATTCACCTGCGGCGCTCGTGATTGCGCTCATTGCAATCCTCGGTCTTTCGAGCGGTATGCCGCTGATGGCGGGATTTGCTGTAGGCGCATTGCTCTACAAACTGCCGTACGCGCTGCCTTTGATACTTTTGCTGATTGCCCGCCGAAATATCGCCGCGCTTGCGGTTACATTTGCGTGCGCAATTCTCTGGTACGTGTTGAGCGTTGCGGCGACGGCGGGCGATTGGAATTGGCCGGCGCATTATCTGGGCGCATTGCAAGCATACTTTGGACCGGACGCGCGCTTCAACGCGGTAAAAACCGTCGGTATTCCCTCTTTGCTGATGCGCGCGGGGATTTCCGCACCGATTGCCGCGCTTGCGGGCGCGGCGTTGTTCGCGGTGGCCGTGCCGCTTTTGGTGCGTAGACCGTTGCTTGAAGCGGCGGCTCTCGCACTACTTGCCGGTCTTGCGGCAAGTCCGCACACGCTCCCCTACGATCTCGCCCTTGCGCTTCCCGCGCTGTTCTATCTCGTTACTCACCTCGCCGAACCGCTTCGCACGCGCCTCATCTGCGCACTCTATTTGATAGCGCCGCTATGGTTATTGAGCGGCGTGCTGCATTTCGACGTTCTCGCCGTTATCTGTGACGGTTTGACCATCGCTTGGATTCTGAAAGGCTACGATGAACCCGCGCCTGGCACAAATCTCGACATCGCTGATCCGCGAAATCGCAGCGAAGCGAAAACCCTCGTCGATTAACCTCGGACTGGGCGAACCGTCGCTGCCGCCGAACGACGCACATTTAGAGGCGGGTATGGCCTACGCGCGCAAGCACGGCTTGCGCTACACGGTCAACGCCGGCGATCCGCATTTACGAGACGCCATTGCCAAGCACTACGCCTATCCGCACATGGATCAAGCGGCGAACGTGTGCGTCACGACGGGATCGCAAGAAGCAACGTATGCGGTCATTAAAACCATGCTCGATCCCGCAAACGATGAATTGCTCGTCGTGGAGCCCGCCTTTCCATCATATGCGAAAATGGCAGCACTCGAGGGGGTTCACGCGCGCAGCGTCGCTATGAGGGAAGAAGACGGTTTTGCGTTCGATGCCGAGCGTATTGTTAGCGCGATAACGCCGGCGACGCGCATGATCGTGATTTGCTCGCCCTGCAACCCGACGGCGCGCGTAATGCATCGCGATCAGGTCCAAGTACTCAGCGATGCATTGCTGCGGCGAGGCAACGATCCGGTGTGGGTATTGCACGATGAGATTTATCGCGAACAGACGTTCGTGGACGACGCCGGCTATTTCGCGCAGCATTACCCTTACACCATCGTCACCAACAGCGTCAGCAAAAGCAACGCGCTGACGGGTCTTCGGCTCGGTTGGGCAATCGTTCCCCGGGATATCGCCCCATCGCTGGTCAAAGTGCATGCGTGGCTGACGTCGTGCGCCGATACGTTCGCGCAGCAGGTGGCTTTGCACGTTTTTGCGACCGGATCGATTAACGAACACGCGCAGTGGTACGCGAATCGTCAACGGCACGTTTCGCGCGCGCTGGCGGACAGCGGCTTACGCCACATCGTCCCGGAGGGCAGCTTCTATGCGTGCGTTCGTTTGCCGGAACGCGCCGACTCGTTGAAGACCGCGCACGCACTCGCAGAGGAACACGACGTCATTGCAATTCCGGGCATCGCGTTCGGAAGATCGTTCGAGAGCTGGCTGCGGCTTTCATGGGTCGGCGATTCCGATCAACTGCGCGAGGGTCTTGCGCGAATCGCGAGCTATTCGGTGGACGCCCGCTTGCACGCCACTTGAGAAAAAACAGGGAACAGTCGCACGGCATAACGTTGAGTCGAACGACCCTTATTGCGTTAAAGAACCGTCCGAATTCTGGGTTCACGCGACACAACACTCACAAGATGTTAAAGCGCCCTTCGTTAACGCTTCACAGCCGGGCGGCATAGTAGTGGTATGCTTCGCATGACGGGTCTGCCTAGGCTGACACCGCTCACGATTCACCGGCCACGTTTAGAACGCTGGCTGGATGCGTATGCCCAATATCCGGTTCGGTTGATTGTCGCGCCCGCCGGCTGCGGCAAAACCAGTTTGCTGCTCAAGTACTGTGCGGCGAGTGAACGCGATACGATCTACTATGCCTTGCCGGAAGCCTGCGAGGCCGAGACGGTTCGCGACATGCTCGACGCCGCGTTGGACGTAAAGCCGTCGCAATGCCGTGAGATCGTCATCGACGACATTGACAACGGCACGCCGCAGGCCATTGCCGAACTGCTCCGTTTCGTTGAAGAAGCACCGGAGAATATCACGCTTATTTACGTCGGCCGTTCGCGCGAACGCATCGATGCCCGGCGCTTGATCGCGCGAGGCGTCGCGGTGCTATGCGACGCGCGACGGATGGCCTTCGACGCCCAAGAAGCCGGCACGCTCACCGAGGCGTGCGGTGTCTGCGCCACTGATTTGGATCTTCGAAGGCTCATCGAAGATACCGACGGATGGGCGATCGCGGTGTCGAGCGCCGTACGTACCGCGGCCGCGGAGCGTGAAACGCTGGAGCGCGCGTATCACCTTTGGCGTTTGCAATCCCAGGTGTTTCTGCGCGATTTTGCGGCGGCGGAGCTGGAGCGCGTTCCGCACGATTGCCGACAAGTGTTTTGGGATCTGTACAACGGCGAATCGATGCCGGATATCGCACGGTTGCGAACGCTTGAGGCGTGCGGCCTTTTCGTGACGGACGAAGGCCGCGACGTGCTTAGACTTTACCGGCCGATGCGGCCGCTCGGAACAAAGCCCGCTCCGGCCGCGGCACCGGCGTCGTTCACTCCGCCGCTGATGATTGGCATGTTCCGCTCGTTCGAAGCGCGGATCGAGAATCGCGATCTTCCATGGGTACGCCGGCGCGACCAGCAAATTATCAAGTATCTGTTGCTCAAGCCTAACGGAACCGCAACGCGTGCAGAACTAGCGGCGGTATTCTGGGCCGACACCGACCGGCATCTGGCTACACAAAGCGTGCGTACTGCGTGTAGCACGATTCGCAAAGCATTCGCCTCGATCGTCGGACCGGCGAACGTCGACCTGTATTTCCGCACGGCACCGGACGTCCAGATCGATCTTGCCAACGTGGTGTGCGACGTTCGCCGCTTCTGCGCGCATATGACGGACGGCGATGCGGATTTCGAGCGCGGGAACAAGCAAGATGCGGCGATGCATTATCGTGCCGCCGAGAAGCTTTACGCCGGACGTCTGCTGGAGTTCGAGAACCCGGAGCCGTGGATCGTTCCGCATACGGTGCAGTTGCACGATCGATTCGTGCAAGCGCTGGAACGCCTTGGAATGCTCGCCGTACAGAACGAAGAACTCGCAACGGCAACTCAATACGCGAGCCGCGCGCATGCGGTCGCTCCCGATCATCCGGCTGTCGGGCGGCTGTACGAGAAGATCGAACAGATGCAGATGCCTAAATCGGAGCGCCGTACCGCGGAACGGCGGGCGACGCTTCATAGCGTGTCCTAAGTCCGAGCTCTACCGCACGAATAACCGGTAGCGATCGTCCGCGTAGACCAGGCGCCAGTCGTGCCACTGCGGCAACGCCTCCGCGAGGGCGTGTTTGCTGCTTACGACGATCGCATCGACGCCGCGCCTGTTCAGCGCCTCACGCCACGAACCTTTAGCGCCGTATATCGTTTCGTAATCGTGCCAGACGGAAAGCGGGAACGGATCGCAGCGTCCGTCGATGAACTCGCGCAAGTTCGGGTACGCCAGCGCCAAGCTGCACCAAGCGAAGTCCTCGCAATATAAGTTGTGCGTTCCCGATACCGATGCGAGCCTAGCGATGGCGCGCACCGGCAGGTTCCCCGAGCGCATTTCAGTCGACGACGCGAGTGCGGCGCCCGTAACGAGCGCGGCCAGGAGCGTTCCGGCATAGAGCAATGCAGTAACGGGCCGTTCGGCAAAAATCGCGTTGATGCGCAGGCGTTCGGGAACCAGCGTCGTTAAGCGCTGTGCAACGGCCGGCGCAATGACGATTGCGCACACGGGCACGTTACGTATTGCGCTCACGGCAAGCCAAGTAACCGCCGCAAACACCAGCCATTCCGGCCACCGCCGTTTGGGATCGACACCCATCGCGCACGTCGCGAGAATCAATATCAGCGCGCCCGCCATGAAGGAAAAATCCGTAGCGTTGCTGGCCTGCCATTCATTGATCGCCGCGCGGATCGGACTTTGCACGAGTTGGATTGCGTACAGGGGTAAGCGATAACCCAACGGCGTTAAAAATACGGCGGCGGCGGAAGATGCGGTAATCAAAACATTCCCGCGTACGCGTGCGTTCCAGGCGCGCTCTTGAATGGCGATGCCGGCCGTCCAAAGCGCGAGCAGCGCAGGCGCGAGCAGCGCGCTCGCGTGCACGTTAGCCCACAGCGCCACGAGGGGCACGATCGACCAGCGCGCGCGTCCCTCGCACGTCCGCAGAACCAACATCATCGCTGCCAAAAGGGTCCACGCAAAAACCTGTGCGCGAATGCCGTACGATTCGACCATCGAAAATGCAACGCATAGCGCGCAGAACGCCGCGGCAAGGGTCGACGCCCCAAGCCTGCGTGCACTCCACGCAGTTAACACGATTGTCGCGACGCCGGCGAACGTAGCAAATGCCACCAGAAGTGCGAACAGCGGCTTGCCGAGCGTGGCGGCTACGAGCACGCTGAGCATCCATTCCTGCGGAACCCACGGCGCACCGGGGGCGGTAAAGGCCTCCGGCCCAAGCGCAATCGGAATATGTCCCGTGTGCAGAATCTGTAGCCCGAGCCACTGCTGCCAGGCGATGTCGCCGTCGCGCCCCGGATCGAACCATGCCGATACGGCAAATCGCGCGAGAAAAATGAGAGCGACGGCCAGAGCTGCTTTCATGAGGAGCGATCCAAAACAAGCGGCGCCGCGGCAAGCGCAAATACCGGAGCAAAGCGTGCGTCGACAATCGCTGCAACGAGCGCGACAATCGTAAAGATCACAGCCGCGAAGTTGCGCTTGTCGAGTAAACCGTAAAACGCGCCGGCGATCAGCAGCACGTACACTCCCAGCGATTGCGGCGACACGAAACCGTTCCACAACGGCGATTGTCCGAGCGGCGCATGCCAAGCACCGCCGTTAAAAAGCGGCACGAACGTAAGCGCAAGCGCAGCAACTACAATCGTGTGCCGGAGCATTACTCTTCCAGAACGAAGCGATCTCCGATAAGGACGTCGCAAAGATTCAGCGCACCGCTGCCGAGTTCTATTACGGACTGAGCGCCGCGGCACGCCAGCAAGAATTTATTCTGCGGAACGGCGCATACCGTGCGCAGAACTCGCTGGTCCTTATCCAAGAAAACGACGTCAATCTCCGTCTGCATGCCGATCGTGTGAATAACCCCGCAATCCTCGAACCACAAACCTTCCCGCGGCTCTACACGTTTTCGCGGGATCAATCCCACCATGCGTTCGTACCAGCCGTCGGCTTTCTTCACCTCGGTTGCAACGATCTCTCCGGTCGTTGCGTTGCGAATACGCATCACCGCAACGCGCCGAGCGGCATCGCGATGGCAATTCCGCCCGCCAGATACGGCGCAAACGCGATGACTTGGCCGTGGCGTCCGCGCGCATAAGCATATAGGACCGCGATAAGACAGCTCGCTGAGAACGCAATGAGCGCAAGCGGCGCGCCAAGCACGGCGCCGCCGAGGGCCGCCAATTTGACGTCGCCCCAGCCCATGCCGCGTCCTTTCGAAATCATCGCCGTAATGGCAAAGGGAATGAACGGAACCGCGGCAGACGCAAAGAGCACGGGATTTTGCTGTACGACCGCGATCAAAAAGAACAATGCGAGCGGGCCGAGCGTAAACGCGTCGGGAACGATGCCGTAGCGCACGTCGGTACACCAAATCGCGGCAAGCGCGCAGACGACGATCGCGAAAAGCAGCGTCTGCCCCGCATTAGCGGAAGAGCTTGTGACGAGCGCGCCGATTACGGCCGAACCCACCACGATCCACGGAACGGGAGGCTCCGAAGGAAGCGGCGCGCCGTCAAGCGGTTCGTCGATACGGATCGTACCGGCGAGTAAGACGCCGACGTATCCGGCGAGTCCAAAGAACAGCGCTCCGAGAATTATGCCCATCGAACGTCCCTATCCCTGATGAGACAGATAGTTGAGGATGAGGCTGCCAAAAATAATGACGAATAGCGCCGGCAGCAAAAAGAACGCCATTGGAAAGACCATCTTCACCGGCAGCTTCGCCGCATGTTCCTCGACAATAATGATCCGGTGGGTTCTGGTATCGTCGGCCAGTTCGGTTAATATGCGTCCGATGTTTGCGCCCAAACGTTCGGCCTGCGTGATGGCCGCCACCATCGTGGAGAATTCCGGCTGGTTCAAGCGATCCGCCGCGGCTTTCAGCGCATCGATGCGAGAGCGCCCCAGGCGAATTTCAGCGAGGACCTCTTTCATCTCGTTTCCGAGCGCGCCCGGTGCCGCGTCGACGGCATACACCATCGCAGCGTTGAGTGATAGGCCGGCCTGGACCGTTGACGAGATCATATCGAGAAAGTCGGGAAGATATTTCTGCACTTCGTCCTTACGCCGTTCCATTGCGCGATGAAGCATTGACATCGGCGAATACACGATAGCCGAAAACAACGTTACGAGCAGGACGTAGAACACCAGTGCCGGTAGATGCACGTAGCGGATAAATAACATCGCAACAATGACCGCTACAAGAAACGCGGCGGCTATTCGAAAAACGATCTGTGCCGGCGTTACGGTATACCATCCGGCTTCGAGCAGCATTTCGGTGAGGCGCCCGCGCTGCTCTTTTGGCAGCGCGCGCATCACGAACTGTTCGAGCTTGCCCGCGTTCTCGGGCATGTGCGAAGCGGTGCTCCGCGATTCTAACTCTTCTAACGTGCGGCTCAGCGGGCTCTTCGCCGGAATGCATGAGATGGTGAATAAAAATGCGGAAAGTGCGCCAAGTAGCGAGATGACGAAGGCGAAATCCGGCATCAAACGTTCACCTTGAGAATACGGGTGAGTACGAAGATTCCGAGCGCTTCCAGAACGACCACGATGGCAAGCACTACATGTCCGGTGTACGTATACAGCAGGCCATGCGACATTGCCGGCTGCGTCATCATGATGAAAAGTCCGAGAAAAACCGGTAATCCGGCTAGAACGAGCGCGCCCAATCGGCCCTCGGCTGTAAGCGACTGAATCTTGCGGCGCATTCGGCGTCGCTCTTTAATAGTGTTGGCTAGCTGCTCCAGCACACGCCCCAAATCGCCGCCGGTTTGTGCGTTAATACGGATAACGCGTGCCATCATGAGGGTTTCATTGGTGGGCACTCGGTTCGAAAGGTCGTCGAGCGCATCGTAGACACTGACGCCAATATTCGACTGGCCAAGTATGCGCGCGAACTCGTACCGTGCAGGATCTGCCATCTCATCGGTCACGAGAGTGAGCGTTTGCTGGAGGCCGAGACCGCTGCGCAGGCCGCTTGCCATCAGGCGCAGCACCGTTTCGAATTGATTCAAGAATGCTTCGATGCGAGCGCGCAACTTGAACTGCACTAGGGAAGCATAGAGTCCGCCCGCGATAGCCGCGGCGATAGGCAGCAGGAGGAGTCCGAATACCACATTCGGCTGAAATAACCACATGGATGCCACCCAAAGCGCTGCCGTGATCGTTATCCACGTAATGACCATGTCTTCGGCGGGGCGGCGCAAACCGGCGCGATCCAAAACGAGCGCGAAGCGTTTGAATATTGCAAGCACCCAAGCGTGGATCGTCTCCCAAAACGTGTAGAACGCAAGGGCGGCCGTCACGGCGGCGCCGATAAAAATCGCTAACGGTGCAAACGTTACCATGCTCGTGCCGCCAGAGTAAGGGCCGAGAGCTTGCGATGGTCGTACACCACGCCGTACTCTGCGAAGCGCTGCAGCGCCATCGGCTGTACGCCCGTGTACTCATAAGCGCCGACGACTCGGTTTTGTTCGTCGATTCCGTGCTGTTGGAAACGTACGACGTCCTGCATCGTGACGGTCTCGCCTTCCATGCCGACAATCTCGCTCACCGAGACGACTTTGCGGCTTCCATCCCGCAGGCGCGCGGTCTGGACCACGAGGTCGATCGCGCTCGAAACCTGCTCGCGAATCGCGCGCACGGGGAGGTCGAAGCCGGACATCAAGACCATGGTTTCGATGCGAGACAGCGCGTCGCGCGCGGAGTTTGCGTGAACCGTCGTTAGCGAACCATCGTGGCCGGTGTTCATGGCTTGCAGCATGTCCAGCGCCTCCGCGCCGCGCGCTTCGCCGACGACGATGCGATCCGGACGCATGCGCAACGCGTTGCGCACGAGGTCGCGAATCGTTATTTGTCCCGTGCCTTCCAGGTTCGGCGGGCGCGACTCCAAACGTACGACGTGCGGCTGATTGAGGAGCAATTCCGCCGCATCCTCGACCGTGATGATGCGTTCGCGCTGCGGCAAGTAGGCCGACAAAATGTTCAGGAAGGTGGTTTTTCCGGAGCCGGTTCCACCGCTAATCACCATATTGAGTCGCGACTCGACGCACGCGCGTAAAAAATCGAGAATCTCCGGCGTAACGGAACCTTTCTCGAGTAAATCTTCCGCGGTCAACCGCCGGTTGCCGAAGCGGCGAATCGTCAGCGTGGGGCCGTTGAGAGAGACCGGTTCGATAATCGCGTTCACACGTGAACCATCCGGAAGGCGTGCATCAACCATCGGCGCGGCTTCGTCGACGCGGCGTCCCAGCGGTGCAATGATGCGCTCGATCACAAGCCGCAGCTGCGCTTCGTTCGGAAAGCGTTTGGTTGTCTTTTGGATGATGCCGGCGACCTCGACGTAGATCTCATCTGCGCCGTTGACCATGATTTCGGTAACGTCGGGCTCGTGCATGAATTCTTCGAGAGGTCCAAGGCCCAGCGCCTCATTGATAATCTCGAGCTTGATTTGCGCGATCGCTTCCGCGCTATCCGCGATTGGGCTGCGCACGAGGATTTCTTGCGCTATCTGGCCGATTTTCGCACGCAACTCCGCGAGTTTGGCGACGTCGCCTTGCGCCTTACTAGCATCGACGAGATCGATGTTCTTTGCCAGCGCCTCGTGGATTTGGGCTTTGAGTAGATCCCGCGGCGTCATCGGCGGGGGAGTTGACGCGATCAGCGGACCGATCGAAGGTGACGTCGGTCCGGAACCGATCGCTCCGGCATCGCGCCGGTGGACGCGACGATCGCGGATTTGCCCCGAATCTGAAGCCAGCAGCCCTGCGAGCGTCGTCTCAGGCGCAATCGTTCGCAGATCGCGCGCGAGCTGCGATAAGGCGCGAGAAAACCCTCGATCGCCCAGTGCCGGCAACTCCGCGAGCACCGGCACGCCCACGCTGCGCTCGATTTCACCGCGTGCGGCCGTAACGTTATTCGACCGCGACGCAAGCACCAACGCAATGCGCGCCGGCGGAATGCCGAAGCGCCGCAACTCGTTCACCAGCGTACGTGCCGCGGTAACGCCGAGGAGCGTCGGCTCGGTTACGACGATAAAGCGCGTCGCGCGCACGACAAACGGACGCACCGTCGCGGAAAACGGCAGGGGAACGTCGACCAGCACGATGCCCGGGCCGCGCAGCGATGCTGCAAACTCTTCGACCTCCGCCAAATTTACGGTGAATGAAGACTCGTAAGAGTCCGCCATTTCGACGAGCGTGGTCCCGCTCACGCGCGCTTGTGCGATGTGACGGCCGTGTTCGGAGCGCGCGGCATCGAGATAGCGTACGCCGTCCGTCAGGATCGCGGCACTGCGGCGGCCTGAAAAATCGGCATCGACCAGCACGACGTTCGTTTCATCGTGCATTGCCTTCGCCAGCTCGACACAGAGCGTCGACGTGCCGGCGCCGCCTTTGGCGCCGATGAAGGCAAAGAACGGAGCATTCATTGCTGCGAGTTTCCCGTTGTCGTCGACCAGCCTATGCGATCGCCGTCAATGATCATGATGCTGCCGCGCGGCGGGCTCGTGTCGGCACGCGCAGGCTGCGGCAAAGGAGCGGGTAGCGGCGCGGGAGCGGCCTGTTGCTGCTGCGGCGCGGGTTGTGCGGCGGCCACTTGTGTCGCGGGCAGCTGCAGAGATTCGGTGGGCTCGGAGTTGAGCGGCTCGCGCGGCGAGCGCAGCGCTAAACGCAGTACGGTGTTCTGATCGGCAGATGCAAGAAGATCGGCTTGATGCGGCGTCACTTCGAGCGTAACCGTCGTTGAATTCGCTTCGTCGGGTGACGGCGTCGCAGAGGTGGTCTCCAGTGACGTGCCGATCGCAAGCACTCGAATCCCGCGCAGAATTGTCGCCGCGGGCGGAAGCTCGCCGTTTCCGCCGCGCTGCGGGATCGCGATAACGTCGACGCGATCGCCCGGTTGAAGCAGTCCCGAAATGCCTTTAACTTTATCGATCTGAATGCTGACCGCGCGTTTGCCGGGAGCCAGCCGTACGGGCAATCCGACGTCCGACGGATGGCCGACCTTGGAGTCCGTGAGCTGTGAGCCGGCCGGAATTGTAATAAGCGAGAGCGATCCCGGCGGCAGATGCGGCTCGGCGACTATTGCGTCCCGCTCTACCACTTGAGCAGGCAACGTTGCTTCTTTCACCATGTTCGGCGTGATCGGGGTGCGGGGCGGAATATCCACGGCCGCGACGAGCACCGTGCGCGGCGTATTGTTTGCAAGCGTCGAGCGCTTGATGTTGTTGATGTAATTCAACGTTAGCCAGCCGGTGCCGATAGCAAGCAGGATGGCGAGCAAAAGCGTCATGCGGCGCGTATTCATAAAAAGAAATCCTCAAAACAAAGCCGGAAGTTTGCCGGCGAAAAGCGCCGCAGCGCCCGCGAAAATAGCGAGGCCGTACGGCATCGTGCCGACAGCAGTAGGAGCGGCCGCCGGGCGTAATCCCAACAGCATTGGGAAGATCATCATTCGCAAATTAGCGAGCATGGGCCGGAGCCGGCCGCGCGCAAGCGTTATTGCAACGCCGAGCACACCGCCGGCAAGCACGGTATACAAAAGAAAGGCGACCGTATCGGGCCAGCCGAGGGTCGCCGCACCCGCGGCTAGGAGCTTTACATCGCCCCCGCCGATGAGCTTCAGCGAGAAGAGAATGGTTCCGATGGTGAACACGGCCAGAAAAAGCCCGACGCTGATTGCTGCGGTTTGCCAGCCGCCGAGAACGCTCAGCGCCAAACCCGCCGCAAGCAGCGCGGCTACGAGCGCGTTTGGAATGCGTCCGGTTTTCAGGTCCGTATATGCGGAACAAGCGGCGGCGAGCAAGACCAGCGCCAATGCCACCCTGTGGGTCACCGCCGGATCCACGTGCATCAGAAGCTCGTATTGACCGTGGAGAAGGCATTGCTGACCTTCTGACCTAGCGTCGTGACGACGGTAATGCAGATGGCTGCGATGAGAGAAACCATGATGGCATACTCAACCATCGTGGCGCCGTCATCGTCGCGCAAGATGTTTTTGAGCGTGGTAGTCATTGAGCGAGGTTCCTTCCCTGGCCTAAATACTGGCATTAACAGTAGAGAATGCATTACTGACGTTCTGTCCCAGCGTCGTTATGACGGTGATGCAGATCGCTGCAATAAGCGCAACCATAATGCCGTATTCGACCATGGTGGCGCCTTCATCGTCGCGCACGAGGTTCATGAGCATGGTAATCATCGAGCTCGGTTCCTTTCCAAAAGCCCGCAGCTGCGTGTGCGCGCGAAGCGCACACGCAAGAACGGCGGACCTTCCCTGGTCTAGATGCTGGCGTTAACCGTCGAGAATGCGTTGCTGACTTTTTGTCCGAGCGTGGTGACGACGGTGATGCAAATTGCCGCAATGAGCGCGACCATGATGCCGTACTCCACCATGGTGGCGCCTTCATCGTCGCGCATTACGTTAGCAAGAGTCTTGAACATATCCGATATCTCCGTCAGGTGATTAGGGGCACAGAGTATTGGGGCAGTATGGCTGATCGAACGGCACCGTCACTCCCGCATTCGGAGCGTTAACGGTAACAGTCGCTTGCGCCGGAGTGGCGCCCGCCGACGAGGTGGCTAGCACGCGTATCGTACTGTTACGCAGATAATCGGACGCGATCGAGATCGTTGCTTGGAATTGTCCGTTTGCATCGGGCTGTACGTCGTGGCGGCTTACCACAACCGTGGGAAGGTCGGACGAGATTGTAGCCAAGAGCGTAATCGTGACCGGCGCGGTAGACGGTGCGTGCCCGGTTACGTTCAGCGCTTCGCTTCCCGCTTGCGGACGCACGTCCAGCGTAATAGGACCACTGACAGAAGTGACCGGCGGTGCCTGAGCGAAGCGTACTCCAGGTGCAGGCATAGTCGCAACCGCAGCGATCGAAGCTAATCGCGAAAGGCGAGCGGCCAGTGAGGATGTCACAAGCAGGTCGCCGTTAACGTATCGCGGAGCCGCGTCGGTAAATTCGACGCGGGTGTTTACTTCATACTGAATCGCGCCGGGCCGGATCACGATAACCAATCCCGGCCGATAGAGGCGAACGGAGCGTTCCGGAAGCAGCCACTGCACGTTGTATCCGTTGTGAGCGGCGATCGCTGCCAGCGAATAGTTTGTGGCTTGTGCTTGCGCGTTGCTGCCCACAAACGCTATTGCAAGCACAGCCAAAACCAGCGCCGTCATGGATTTGCACATGCTGCCTCCGTCTCTATCGGTTGCTGCATCATTGCACCGCCGGCATGCGGTTTCAAGACCCCTCTGGGATGTTCACGGGAAAATTGACCAAACGTCAATTGGCGTTAGCGGATTAACAGGGGTGCCTATGCGATAATGCCGCCACAGGAGCGGCTTGGTTTCCTCTTGCTACAGCACGCCGTTCCTACGGAGGAACAAGCGAAGATGCGTATCGGACGACTGTATCGCACGATCGCTGCGCTGCTGGCATTTGCATCGGCGCAATTTGCGTTTACGAACGGTGCTGCTGCGGCTGAACCCGTTTCTCTTATCTCGCTGCAATCAGGGCATTCCGTTATTCTTCGGACTCCGGGCCTCCAGCGGCTGGCCGTAGGCGATGGGCGCATCGCCGGCGTCGTGCCGATCGGCAGTTCGCAGATCGTGATCAACGGCAAGGCGCCGGGGCATACGACGGTGTTCGTATGGAGCTCGGGCACGAGGCTCACATATGAAGTAACCGTTACCGAACAAGAGGTTGATGATTTGGCGCAAATGCTGCGCACGTCGGTTACCGATCCGAATGTCGAAGTAGTGAGTTTCGGCCATTCCGTGGTCGTGCGCGGCACCGTACGTGACGGCGCTGAGTATTCGCAACTGAGCGATATCCTGAGCCGCTTCGATAAACTTGCGGCAGCGGAGCATTATACCGTTGTGAATGCCGTAGTCGTCGCCCATCCGCTCGGCAGCTTACAACACGATATTGCAAACGTACCGGGAGCGTCGGACATTCGGGTCGATCCCGACGGCAAGGGCAACGTTGTCGTGAGCGGCCACGTTCGCGATGCCATTACGGAGCAAGCAATTCTTCAGCGCGCCAAAGGCATCGCCGGTCCCTATCTCTCGAGCGACGGCAAGCTGGTCGATCGAATCAGCACGGACCTCACAAGCCAGGTCGATATCAAAGTGTATGTGCTCGAAGTTGACAGCACCGCCGCGAAAAACCTGGGCATTCAGTTGCAATCGGCGGTGTTTCAGCCGAACGGGACGTATGTCTTAAATCCGCCGACTTTCCCCGTTGTAGAAAATCCGGTCGGACCGGGCAAAGCGCTTACAACGGGAGCGTTCTTCCGCACGATAACGCTGGCCCCGACGCTCAATCTGCTCTTGCAAGAAGGACATGCGCGGCTGCTTTCGTCCCCGGATCTGGTAACGACGCCGGGCAATGCGGCCACGTTCCTGGTCGGTGGATCGTTCCCGATCCCGTTTTCAACCGGACTCGGACAGGTCAGCATTCAGTACAAAGATTACGGCGTTCAACTCAACGTCACGCCGACGGTGCTCGGAAACGGTGCTGTCGAAGCAAAAATCACGCCCAATATCTCCGACCTGGATTTTAGCAATGCCGTCACGGAGAACGGCTTCGTAATTCCCGCGCTTAAAACGAGCACGCTCTCGACCGACGTCATTACGCAACCGGGCGAGTCGATCATCATGGGTGGTCTACTGCGCCGCGTCGAGCAACGCACCATCACCAAGATTCCGCTGCTCGGCGACATTCCGATTCTCGGCGAACTCTTTCGTTCGACGAACTACCAGCATCAGCAATCGGATGTCGTATTTGTGATGACGCCGGAGATCATCACGCGTTAGAACATGAGTGAATTGGTGGTGCAGCCCATTCCTGCACCGGTGTCCGTGCCGCGCACGCTTGCGCAGTCGCTTACGGAGCTGCCGTTCGGGTCGCAAACGCAGATTCGGATTCGGGACGGGCAGCTTTCTGCGTTTCTTGCGTACGCCGGGTACGATCGGCACGTCGGCACCGTCAAGTACGCGCTTCGCGTGCTCAATAACACCCCGGTAGTGGCTTATGCCCGATTGTTTGTCGATAGGCGCGGCGTGCAAACTGCGGCGTATCCGCGCGACATCGAGATTTCACCGTTCTCCATGCGCGACGACGTAATTCCGGTACGCCTGGATGTAACAGGTCCGTTCGACCGCGCCATCGTCGCCGTTTCATCTGAAGACCACTACTTCACGATTGAGGCGCCGCCGCCGCCGCGCAGGCGCGTCAACTGGGCGAAATGGTTGGCGCTTGCGGTAACGCCGGTATTTGTCATGGGCGCAGCAGCGCTGTATACCCCCCGTATTCTCGATGTGGCCGCACCGTCAAAAGCGATTGCCGGCACGACCCTACAGGTGCCGTTTCAGGTGTCGGGCGTCGGAAGCGTCGAGTACGATTTTCGGACCCGGGACGGCTTGCAGCTTGCCGCCGGCCTCGCGTCGTCGTCAAGCGTGCTGAACTTGAAGATCCCTACGAAGGGCATCGGCGCGCCCTACACGCTTCATGTCCACATGCGTAACGCGTTCATGCGAGCGGACACCTTGGCCACAATTGCAGCGGTCGTTCCCGCTGTCGTGCGTGCCAAACCCGGTCAGCAGCCGGATGCATTGATTCAAAACTTGGCCGTTTCTCCCTCGCCCGTGATGGCGGGCGACACGGTCGCGGTTCGTTACGCCACAAACGCGCAGTCGGGAGACGTCTGGGTTGTCGATGGTTCAGGAACGACTTGGGCGCATGCTCCGCTCTCAGTCACCGGCGCGACGCGGCTGGCCATTCCGCAAGCTGCAGGCGGCAGAGAGATGCGTGTCGTCCTCCATGCCCAGCGCGGAAAGGATCACGCCCAAAGCTCGGTAGGCATTAGCGTCATGCCGTCGCAGCAAGCTGTGGCGCAGGCATCTCCGCAGCAATCCGCCGCGCCGACGACGCCGCCCGCTGCGCCCGACCTCACGCTCTCGTCAACGGTTGTTTCGCCGGGCGATACCGTTACCGCGCGCATAAGCGGCGTTCATGGGGACGTTCGAATAACCTTGATGAACTCCACCGGCGCGACACTTGCGCAAGGTGATGCAGACGAAGATAACGGCGTTACGCTCAACGCACCCAATGTTTCCACACCGACGACGTTCTTCGTGGTGGCTACGCTGACGAACGGCGTCTCTCAACAAAGCATCGTTAAGCGTTTAGTTGTGACGCCGAGATAAAGCGATGCGGGCGGCAACAATTTTTGCTTTTTTGTTGCTCGCAGCTGTCGCCGCCAGATTCCTAGCCAACGATGCTTTTTTAGGCGATTTTCGCGCCTTCTATTGTGGAGCAAAAGTTGCCCTTCAACATGCGGATCCATACCGAGAGCAGCCGTTACATCGATGTGAGCTGTCAACAATGCCGCCTCGCATGACGTCTGCATGGCGGTGGATCACGATTCCATCGCCGTTGCCTCCATATGCCATTGCGTTTTTTGCACCGTTTGCGATGCTGTCGTTTGCCCAAGCAGCGACGATTTGGGTGTTTCTACTGTTGTGCGGCACTGCCGTGACGGTTATCGCGTTGCTCCGCTTGACTTCACATTCACCGGTAGGAGTGATTTCCGCTTTAGCTTTATCGCTTTTTGCATCTTCGATAATGGTGGGTCAACCTGTTCCGTTGTGGACCGCGGGATTGTCCCTCGCCGCGCTATTCGCCAAGCAACAGCGTATGGCACTGGCGGCGGCCTGCGTTTCCTTGACGCTCACAAGCCCTCAAATCGGGCTTGCGGCTTTTCTATCAATGTTTCTGTGGCTTCCGCGTTCACGGGTATGGCTCTCGGTGTACCTTGCATGCATTATCGCCCTTGCTGTTGCACTCTTGGGCGCCCATGCATTCGTCGAATACGTCACCAGCGTTCTACCGATGCACGCGCTATCTGAAGTTGCATCCGACGATCAGTATAGCCTCACTGTGATTCTACAAGCTGTTGGAATGCCATACCGTACCGCGATCGCCCTGGGCTCGGCATCGTATGTCGTAATGGCGGTAGTAGGAATTGGTTTAGCGCGAGTCGTCGCGTCACGATACAGAGATGACGCACTGATCGTACTCGTACCGCCCGCGGTAGTGCTCATTGGTGGCCCATTCATGCATTTCACGCTGATGGCTGTTGCAATACCCGTAGGCTTGGTACTGATGAGTAAAAAGGATTCGCCAAAGAATGTTGCATTCGCGGCGATTCTGCTGCTCGCCATTCCCTGGCCAATGGCACAATCTTTCGCGCTTGCAGTGCTCGCAACCGCGATAGCTTTCTTATTAGCATGGCGGCTGCGCGGGTTAGCGCTCAGCCAAAGCAGCATTGTGGCGGCTGCAATAGCGATTTTAGCGTTGGCGCTTCACTACATGTATGGTGTACGGCCCATACATGGTGTAAGCATGGGGCGTCCGATTGCCATCGATGCGGCGTTCGCTCAAGCATCGTGGGCTAAACTAATATTCGGTTCGTTTTCCACCGGCGACGCGGTATCGTGGGTCAAACGTATTCCGACCTGGGTAGGGCTCGTAACCCTATTCCTTGGCGCTACGGCGAGAAGTATCTGATGCGGCCCCGCAACCTGTGGTGGGCTGTGCTGATTGCAGCGGTTCTCGCATTTACCGTTGCGGAAAGCCTAACGACGAGTGCATTCGACTTCCGTGCATTTTATTGCGCCGGCGCCGTGGTTCGCGAGCACGCCAATCCGTATCGCACAGAGCCGCTGCATTCGTGTCAGCAGACAAGAACCGACGGCTATTACGCTGCGTTTTCACGCGCGGTTGCCTTGCCCGCCCCGCTTCCGGGCTACGATTTTGCCCTATTTGCACCGCTGTCGCAGCTTTCTTTCTCCGCCGCTAAGGCGGTGTGGAACGTCATCCTGGTGGCCGCCATCGCAGTCGCGATAATAGCACTCGTGCGCTTGAGCGGGTTGCCGACCTTAACCGTTTTTGTTGCATTGTGGCTGTGCCTGGTGTATCCATCAATCGAATATGGCGAGATAATTCCGATCGCGATCGCAGCGATCTGTCTTGCAGCAGTCTTTGCGCGGCAGAACAGATGGACCGCCGCAGCGGTCGCCGCGGCTGTTGCGATGGTCGAACCGCACCTTGGCTTACCGGTGTGCGTTGTTCTTGCGCTGTGGGCGCCGCGAACGCGCATAACACTCGCTGTCTGCGGCCTTGTACTTGCGATACTCGCTTGGGCTACACTCGGCCTCGCTCAAAATGTCGAGTACTTCCGCACCGTTCTTCCCCTACACGCGCTCTCCGAGCTTGGGTCGGATGCGCAGCTGAGCGTGTCGGTCCTATTACACTATCTCGGGTTTGGTGACATCCTCGCCGTCCGATTGGGAGGGCTCTGGTATCTTGCGATGATTGTGACAGCTGCGTTTGCGTCGCGCGCGCTCGTACGCAGTTTCTCAGACCGGGCGTTCTTCGTGACTGTACCGGCCGCGTTCGCTGTCGTCGGCGGTGCCTTCATTCATGTGACCGATATGGTTGCGGCAGTTCCGCTCGCGATGCTAGCATACAAACGATTCCCGCAGCACCGGCCTGCGATTTCACTTGCTTTAATACTCCTCGCACTTCCGTGGTGGCATCTCGCTCTGCTCGTGCACCAACAACAGTTTGCACTCATACCGATGACTGCCGCCGTCGGTCTATATCTCGGATGGCAGCTGTCGGGCGGAGACGCACGCTTTGGACTCGGCACTTGTATCGCCGTTTTGATTGCGCTCCTTGGCATCAACGGTTGGTACGTACGTAGTTCCGACGCGTATCACCGGACTGCGCCGGCGGTGCATATCACAATGGACCGCAGCTATCCCGAAGCAAGTTGGGCATGGACAAACGCAAAATTCATTTCGACAGGCGTGCCCGCGTCTTGGGCACTCCGCGGTCTGACTTGGCTCGGTCTCGTTGTCACGATAGGCGCAGTGGTCGTCCCGCTCCGGAGAGCTCGAGCGGTCACGCAGAACTCAGTCGTTAAAGGCCAAACGGGCAAACAACAAGCGCTCGATCCTGGGAGAACAACGTAATGCGAGCCATTCCTTCCGCAGGACGTCTTGTGCTGCTGAGCTTCTTGATGCTGTTCGTGGAACTCGTGCTAATCCGTTGGCTTGGCTCTAACATTCTCTACCTGTCGTATTTTTCAAACTTTGTTCTATTAGGCAGCTTCTTGGGCATTGGAATCGGTTTTCTTCGAGCGAAATCGCGGTTCGATCTGTTTCCGTGGGCCACGACTATTCTGACGTTCTTGGTCGTCTTTGTTCTATTATTTCCCGTTGAGATCGATCGCTCCGGAAGTCAACTGATTTACTTCGGTGCTTGGGATAATCCGAGCGGCCTGCCGATGTGGCTCAGTCTGCCGATCGTTTTCTTACTGGTCGCAATTGTCATGGCGGCCATAGCGCAGGGCGTGGCGCGTACCTTTGTGTTATTCGAGCCGCTCGAAGCGTACCGCCTAGACATCGCCGGCAGTCTGGCCGGCATTGCCGCGTTTTCTCTTTTATCGTTCGCCGGCGCTCCGCCGGTCGTCTGGGGCGCCGTCGTGTCGGCAGTGTTCATCGTTCTCTATGGCCGTACGATGCGCTTACTTCAAGGCGTCGCGTTGGGCGGAATGCTCCTGTTACTCGGGCATGAATCGGTCCATCCTGGAGTCAGCTGGTCACCCTACTATAAGATCTCGCTGCTCGATTACCCGTTGCCGGGCGTTCGACTTCTGAATGTGAACGGCATTCCTCACCAAGTGATTGAGTCGATGGCGCGGCGCAAAAAGTCGGAGCCGCTGTATTTCTTGCCGTATCAGCGCGTGCGCCGGAATTCGCTCAACAACGTGATGATCGTTGGAGCCGGAAACGGCGCGGACGTCGCTATCGCGCTTGCTTCCGGTGCGAAGCACGTTGATGCGATTGAAATCGACCCACGGATCTACGCCATTGGCCGCGAAATGAATCCCAACCACCCGTATCAGGATCCGCGCGTTACGGTGCACATTGACGACGGCCGCGCTTTTCTCCAACGCACTCCCAATCGCTACGATCTGATCCTGTTCGCGTTACCCGATTCACTGGTACTGGTATCTGGGCAATCGGCGCTGCGTTTGGAGAGCTATTTGTTCACGCTTGAGGCGATGCAGGCGGCGCGTTCACACCTGTCGGCAAACGGTGTGTTTGCCATGTACAATTTTTATCGTGCGGACTGGTTGATTGACCGCTTTGCGGGAACGCTGACGGACGCTTACGGACACGCGCCATGCATCGACACGTTCGGCCACTATGGGCATTTCGCGCTGCTGATGGTGGGTCGCCGCCCCGGCGGCATAAGCTGCGCGCGAAGCTGGATGCTCGGCGGACGAGTCGATCCCCCACCCGTCGACGACGATCACCCGTTTCCTTACCTCCGAACGCGTTCTATCCCTATATTCTATCTGCTAACGATCGCGGGAATACTGCTCGCATCGCTTGTGCTGGTTCGAACCGCTGCAGGGCCGCTTGTACAAATGCGATCGGACCTTGACTTATTTTTCATGGGCGCGGCTTTCTTGCTGCTGGAGACCAAGAACGTCGTTCAGTTTGCGTTGTTGTTCGGAACGACATGGTTCGTGAACGCACTCGTGTTTTTCGGCATACTTCTTTCCGTGTATGCCGCGGTGGAAGTCGCACGCCGCGTACGGATGAAAAATCCGAGCCGGCTTTACATCGCCCTGTTTGCCGCACTGGCGCTGGCTTGGGCGATTCCGCCGGAGACGCTGCTGACCCTGAGCTTTGTGCCGCGGTTCGTGGCAGCCGTTTTAATTGCGTTTGCCCCGATCTTCTTGGCTAACCTGGTGTTCGCCGAACGGTTTCGCGTTAGCGGCTCGTCGACCGTAGCATTCGGCGCTAACTTGCTGGGTGCGATGGTCGGCGGCACTTTGGAGTATTCATCGCTGATTTTAGGCTATCGGAACTTGATGTTCGTCATCGCCGTGCTCTATGCGCTTGCATTTATTCTCAGCCGAAAGACGCCGGCGCAAGCGGCCGCCTAAATAAACCGTTTCGCGTCGCCGATGCGTAGGGTAGGAGAAGGACAATCCCTATGCGAGCGGCACTTCAGCGAATCTCTTCGGTCTACTTAGCGGCGTACGTGGCGGTTGCCGACGCAACCCTTTGGCTGGCTGCTCTGCCGTTCGAATTCTATTGCCGCACGATTCTCGCGCAGCATCGGGCGCACGCTCCGTTCTTGTTGTTGATTCTTGCGCTCAACGCGCTGTTCGTCGTGCTTATCCTGGCGGCAGTCGCCGCGACAAGCGAACTCATACGCCGCGGTTTGGCACGGCCGGTGCGGGTGGCGTTACCGGTGTTTGTGCGGAATCGTCGGTCCCCTCGACAGGCTCGGGGGTCGTTCGATACCTCACGATGACAGGTCGTTCGATACCTCACGATGACAAGTCGTTCGATACCTCACGATGACAAGTGGCGATCGTGAATTATTCCGCCGGTGCGCGGTCTTCCTGAGGCTTTTGCTCCGGCCCAATCCACACGGTTTGAATATTGACGAACTCGTGCATGCCGAACGTTGAAAGTTCGCGCCCGTAACCACTGCGCTTGACGCCGCCGAACGGTAAGCGTGGATCGCTTGCGACCATGCCGTTGATGAAGACGAGGCCCGATTCGATGTGAGTCGCAAGGCGCGAAGCGCGTTCGACGTCGCGCGTCCAGATGTTCGCGCCTAAGCCGAAGGTAGTGCGATTGGCAAGTTCGACGGCGTGGTCTTCGTCATGTGCGCGCACCACAGCGGCGGCCGGCCCGAACGTTTCCTGCGCGAACATTGGCGCGGTGACGTCCACGTCGGCGACGACCGTGGGCTGGAAATAAAACCCTGCACCGTCGACGGCATGGCCGCCGGTGACGATCCGGCCGCCGTCCACGACGGATTCCGTAATTTGGTGCGCGAGCGTATCGCGTAAGTCTCCGCGCGCGCACGGTCCGATCTGCGTATCCTCGTTCATCGGGTCGCCGACGCGCTGAGCCGCTGCGGCTTCGGCGAAACGGCGCACGAAGCGATCGTAGACGGCCTGCTCGATGATGAACCGTTTTGCCGCGATGCAGCTCTGCCCGTTGTTTTGAAACCGCGCTTTGACGGCGTATTCCGTAGCCGCTTCCAAATCGGCGTCGGCGAGCACGATGAACGGATCGGAACCGCCCAGTTCGAGCACGCACTTTTTGAGCGCGTTGCCTGCGGCTGATGCGACCGCAACACCGGCCTGTTCGCTGCCCGTCAACGTTACGGCGGCGATGCGGTCGTCGGCGATTCGCGCACCGGCGTCTTCATGATCGATCAGCAGCGTTCGAAACAGTCCCTCCGGCGCGCCGGCATCGCGGAAAATGCGCTCGATCTCCAGCGCGCAGCGTGTCGTGCCGGCGGCGTGCTTGAGGACCATCGCGTTGCCGGCCATGATCGCCGGCGCCGCGGCGCGGAACGCTTGCCAGTACGGAAAATTCCATGGCATGATGGCAAAGATCACGCCGAGCGGGCGGAACGCAATCAAACTTCGCGTCGCATTCGTGCGCACCGGGCGATCGGCCAGATAGTCCGCGCCGTGCTTTGCAAAATGCTCGCATCCCAGCGCGCACTTATCGACTTCCGCACGTGCCTGTACGATAGGTTTGCCCATCTCGCGAACGGCGATTTCGGCGAGCGGGTCGCGGTTTGCACGCAATGTTGCGGCAAGCGCGTTCAGCAATTTCGCACGCTGGTCGATCGGCTGCCGTCGCCACGCTAGGAACGCGGCGCGAGCGGCGTCCAGATGCTCGTCGATTTCGTCGGCGGTCATGTAGGAAAAGCGCTCGATCTCCTTTCCCGTTGCGGGATTGACCGTGACGATCTCGCTCACAGCGCGTGAATCGCCCACGGGCCTTCGGGACCTGCGAAGACTTCGATGAGCCGGTCGGGCTGCAGATACTCTTTTGCCACGCGCTGCACGTCCGCAGGCGTTATACCCGCATAGCGTTGCGCGAGCGTCGAGAAGTAATCCAGCGGCAGATGGTTCTGCGCGATCGCCAGCAGTTCGTCGCGCTGTCCGGACGCGGAGCCTTCACTGAGGAGCGCCTCCGACACCAGACGAACTTTCGCCTCGGCCAGCTCGCTGCTGCCGACCGGCTGCGTGCGCAGGCGTTCGAGCTCGTCGCGGACGATCCCGATCGCCGCTGCAACGTTTTGCGGCGAGGCGTTGAGCTGAATCTCCAAGTCGCCGCGATCTTTATCGCTCTTGACTTGACTGCTCACCCCGTATACCAGGCCGCGCTTTTGCCGCAGCTCCTGCCAAAGGTGCGATTCGAAATACCCCGGTCCGCCGAGAATCTCCGTGAGCAGATTGAATGCGTCGAAGTCGCGGCTGCTGCGCGCGACGGCGCGCTGACCGAGCTGAATATACACTTGGTTTGCTTGCGTTGCGATGTACGCATGACCCGTGTGCGGCGGCGGCAGCGAGGGCTCTCCGACAGGCGGCGTCGTGCCTTGATTCTGCCACGATCCGAACGCCGCTTCCACGGCACGCCGCGCGCGCTCCGGCGTGACGTCGCCGACGATCGCAATGGTCGTAAGGTCCGGACGCCAATAGCGCGCGGTGAAATTCAGCAAGTCGTCGCGACTGATGGACGAAACGGATTCCTGCGAGGGAAAGCGCAGCGCCGGATCGTCGGGCGGCAGTAGACGCTGCATGTAAGCGCGGTCGACCATCTCGCCGGAGATGGTCTGTTCGGTTGCAAGACTATTGGCGATCTGCGAGCGCTGCAGCGAGAGCCAGCGATCGGGAAATGCCGGATGCTCCTCGCCGTCCGCGAGAATCTGCAGCACGTGTTCGAAATCTTGCGCAAAGCAATGTGCGCCGAAGTGCTGCCCGAGCTCGATCTCGGCGCCGATATCGTCGGCGGCTTTGCGCAGCTGTATGAAGTCGTAATGCTCGCTTCCGAACGGCGCCAACGAGGACGCAAGGCGAACCATGCCTTCCTTACCGTGCGGCACGAATGCGGGTGAAGTTTCGATCGCTCCGCCGACGTACACTGTAGACCGATCGGTTTTGGGCTGAACGATCACTTGCAGACCATTCGGCAGCGTGAAGGACACCGGTGCCAGTTTGCTGCGTGCAGCCGTGGGCTTTTGCAGCGCCTCCCGAATGTTCGCCGGCTCGATAATCGGACCGTTGGGGACGCGGGTGCTGAAGTTGTCGGATACCGCCGCGTCGCTCTTTTCGGAAGAACGCGCCGCGGGTTCTGCGTTCGGCGTAAGATGCCCGACGACGTTCGGCTGGGCGAGGTACTTGCGCGCGGCATTCAAAATGTCGTCGCTCGTCAGCGCAAACAGACGCCGATCTTCGTTGCGGTTGCGCTCACCGACAATGCCGTACGTGTATCCCACCAAATCGCCGTATCCGCCGACCGAGTCTGCATCGTACACGCGCTCGGCCAGCGTTTGCCGTTTGGCCGCAGCGACGAGATCGGGATCGAAGCCGCTCTTGAGCGCATTGTCCATCGTTGCTTGGAAGATCTGCTGCGCTTCTGTACCGGTGTGGCCCGGATTCAAAATGATGTAGACATGCATCAAGCCGCCGCGCAGCTGCGTATCGGCATTCGCTTCAACGGCAAGCGCGACGTTGGATTCGACGAGTGCCTGGTAAAACGGTCCGCGCTCGTTGGGAATCAGAGCCGAGAGCGTGCTAATCGCCGGTTCGCCGGGCTCCGTATCGCCGGGTACGGCGTATGCGAGATCGAGTACTTCGAACGGAAACGGAAATTCTGCGTTGACGACTTTACCGGTCGCCGCCTGCGGATGCTGCGGCGTAAATGCCGGCAGCGTGCGTCGCGGAATCGCGCCGAAGTAGCGTTTGGCGAGCGCGAAGACCGCGTTGTGATCGACGTCTCCGGCGACAACGAGCGCCGCATTATTGGGCGCGTACCACTCTTCATAATATTTTCGCAGATCCGCAACGGTCGCGCTTGCTACGTCGGAACGAATACCGCTCGGCGTGCGCCCTGCAGATACGCCGGGATATGCGGCCGCGCGAACGCGCGAGAGCAGATTGAAAAACGGCGAGCTTTCATCGCCGTCGATTTCGTTGAGCACGGCGCGCTGTTCCACCGCCCATTCCGATGGGCGAAGCGCCGCGTGCTGCATGCGGTCCGCTTCGATCTGCAGCGCAATGGCGACGCGATCCGCGGGCATATCGAAGAGGTAATTGGTGTAGTCGTAGTCCGTCTGGCCGTTCATCTGCGCGCCCAAGCGCGCGACGATGTCGTCCATGCCGCCGGCCGAGATCTCCGGCGTCCCGCGAAACATCATATGCTCGAGCGCGTGCGCGAGTCCGGTCTTGCCGGGCGTCTCGTAGAGCGATCCGAACCGGTACCACACCGACGTGTGCACGACCGGCGCAGCGCGGTCTTCGACGACGACCACTTGCAAGCCGTTGGACAAGCGCGTTTGATAAACGCCGCGATCGCCGATGCCCGCATCGGCCGGCTGTGCGTTGACTTGGTGCGCCGGCGCGATAAGTGCGGCGCAGAGAACGACCAAAATGAAGGCGCGTTTCACGTTTGAAGTCTCGCAAAAGAAGGACGAAGATCCGAGATATCGATGCCGGCGCGGTCGGCTAGCCGCATGAGCAGCTCTTCCTGGCACTGCTGGTGATACAGCAATCTGGAGATTGCATCGTGATCGGCTTCCGCGCGCAATTCGTCGTGCTGGGTTTGCTGTCTTTGCGCCACGGCGATGACGAAGATGAGGATGAGCTGCAGCACGTTCGAGCACGTGAGCAAAAAGACGAACGGATATGGATCGCGGCGCGTGATGCTTCCGAGCACCAGCCACGCCAACTGCAGCACGATCGCAAGCAGCAGTGCCGCCGGCGCGCCGGTCGCATCGGCGATTTTGCGGCAGATGCGTTCCGTGCTCGATAGACGCTGCGCATGCATTGCATTAACGTCTTGGACGAGCGGATGATTCTCGACGTTCACTGCAGCGATGTTGCCGGCCGGTGTCGATGCTGCGGTCATGCTTCCTCCGTGGGCGAAATTCCCAAATAATAGCCTGCCGATGCCTCGACGGCATCATACGGCAAACATCCAATCAGTTCCGAACGCAGCACGGCAACGCCCGCTTGAGCTGCCATGGTACGAATGAGTTCGACGATCCGGTACAGCGGCGTCGCGCGGTAGTCGGTCACGTTCAGGCTGACTTGCACGACTCCCGGACCCAAGCGCAGTCCGAGCGCTTTCAGGGTGCGAAGCCCGCCATCCCGCTCGCGCAGCCGGCGCGCTATGGAGCGCGCCAGCCGAATGTCATCGCTTGCCAACTCAACGTTGAAGGCGATGAGGATGTCCCGGGCGCCGACCGCCACCGCCCCCGCGCTCGCGTGCTTGGCGATGTCGCCGTAGTCGGGCCGCTCCAATTCGAAACGGGTGTCGAGCCCTTCGAATTGGCCGTGGCGCACGTGCGCAAGGTTGCGTCGCAGCGCCGTCGTCGCCGCTTCGCCATATAAGAAGGTAGGCACGCGCAGCCGTTCCCAGATGTGTTTGGCCGTATCGCGCGCCAGCCGGACCGCGTCATCCATGGTCGCGTTGCGCAGCGGGATGAACGGGAGCACGTCGAGCGCGCCGATGCGGGGATGCACGCCGGCATGCGTTCGAAGGTCGATGCGTTCGACGGTAACCTGCGTGAGCGCCAGCGCCGCCTCGCGCAGTTCGTAATATCCGCCCGCCATGGTGAGCACGCTGCGATTGTGAATCGGATCGCTTGTGCGATGAAGTACGCGGGCGCCCGCACCTTCCGCGGCCGTGACGCACGCGTCCACGATTGTAAGATCGCGGCCTTCGGAGATGTTAGGAACCGATTCGAGCAGCACTAGTCCAGAGCGAGATCGATTGCGGCCGCGATGTCGGTGCAATTCTGCGGCGTCAGCAGGGTGCGGTATCCGAGTTTGTTTGCTTCGGCGATGCGGCGCGAGGCCGCATTGACTGCGCGAATTTCGCCGGACAGGCCCAGTTCGCCGAACGCAACCGCATCGGCGCTGAGCGGGCGGTTACGGAATGACGATGCGATTGCGAGCGCAATGCCGAGATCGGCCGCCGGTTCGTTCACGCGCAAACCGCCTGCAACGGATGCGTATACGTCGTGCGCGCCAAGATGCAAGCCGGCGCGGCGTTCGAGCACCGCAATGATCATCGCAAGGCGCGCTTGGTCGATGTTGTTCGCAAGGCGTCGCGGCGTGCCGTACGTCGTTTCACCGACGAGCGCCTGCACTTCAATGAGCACCGGACGCGATCCGACGATGCTTGCGACGACGCACGAACCGCTCGGCTTTCCGTTTCGGCCCGAAAGGAACAGCTCCGACGGGTTGCCGACTTCGTGCAGACCGTCGGTGTGCATCGTGAATACGCAGATTTCGTCGACGCTGCCGAAGCGATTTTTATACGCGCGCACGATGCGGTAATCGCCGCTCGCTTCACCTTCGAAATACAGCACCGTGTCGACCAAATGCTCGAGCAGGCGCGGACCGGCGATGGCGCCTTCTTTGGTCACGTGACCGACGATGAACGTCGCGCAGCCGGTGCGCTTCGCAAACTCCATGAGCGCCTGCGTGCAATCGCGAATCTGCGTGACGCTGCCGGCGTACGATTCAGATTCGGGCAGCCAGACCGTTTGAATGGAATCGACGATGAGCGCGGCGGGCGCAAGTTTTTCGACGTGTTCCAGGACGGTGCGCAGGTTGGTTTCGGGGAAGAGCAATAAGTCCTGACGATGGCAATCGGATAAGCGCGCAGCGCGGAGTTTGACTTGGGCGGCGGATTCTTCGCCGCAGACGTACACGATGTTTTCGCCCAACCGCGCCGCGATCTGCAAAAGCAGCGTCGATTTGCCGGCGCCGGGCGGTCCGCCGATGAGCGTTAAGCTGCCCGGAACGATGCCGCCGCCGAGGACCGCATCGAACTCGTGCATGCCGGTTTTCGTTCGAACGAGCCGCGCATCGTCGACGTCATGCAACGGGATTGGACCGCTATCGGTACGTAGCGGCGCGCTCGCCGCGGCATTTTTTGCCGCGACCACGCGCATGGGACGTTCGTCGAACGAGTTCCACGCTTCGCATTGGGGGCAGCGTCCGAGCCACCGCGGCGACTCGAAACCGCACGCGGAGCAGAAATAGACGGTGCGCGCTTTGGGCATTTCGTGAAATGCCCTTCGAGGGGCCGCGGGTCCTTCGCTAAAAGACCGAGGCGTGCCAAGACATCTGCAGATCGCGATCGACGGACCCGCCGCGTCCGGAAAAACCACCGTGGCCCGTCTGGTGGCGGACCGTCTGCACGTGCTCTACCTAGACACGGGCGCGATGTACCGCGCTCTTGCCTATCTTGCGCTGCGAACGCAGACTGAACTCGACAACGAGAGCGCGCTCGTGCGGCTGTGCGAACAGCATCGCGTGCGCGTCGTGCTCGATCGTGACGCGCAGATGGGCTTTCGCATTTATGCCGGGAACATCGAACTGGAGCAGGCGCAGCTTGAAGCGCCTGAGGTAACCGCCGTCGTTTCGACGATTGCTGCGCACGCGCGCGTACGGGAAGCGATGGTGGACGAACAGCGCCACATCGCGCAAGAAGGCCCGGTCGTAATGGCGGGACGCGATATCGGTACGGTCGTCTTGCCGGATGCGCCCTACAAAGTTTTTCTCACCGCCTCCGTACAGGCGCGGGTGGAGCGCCGCCGCGCGCAGCTCGAAGCTGCAGGCGTCGACGTCAGCGTTCACGAGCTCACACAAGAGATTGAAGAACGCGATCGCTTGGATGAAAACCGCGCCGTTTCACCGCTGCGAAAAGCGGCTGACGCGCATGTGATCGATTCGAGTGCGCTAGGGGTGGGCGACGTAGTGGAGCGCATTTGTGGGATTGTAGGGGTCCCCTCGACAAGCTCGGGGTCGTTCGATACCTCACGATGACAATGAATACCGTCTTGTATGATGCGACCAAGTACACGCTGTGGGGAATCTTCGGCACGGTGTGGCGCATGCGGGTGCACGGCGCGCAGAACGTGCCGAAAGACGGCGCGGTGATTATCGCGTGCAACCACGTGTCGAATCTCGATCCGCCGCTGCTCGGCACCGCCTGTCCGCGACGCATTTCGTACATGGCCAAAGAAGAGCTGTTCCGCATTCCGGTGCTCGGGCCGGCGATTCGCGCGGTGGGGGCTTATCCGGTCGACCGCAAAGGTTCGGCCACGTCGGCGATCAAGCGTTCTGTAGACGTTCTCTCTCGCGGCCAGGTCGTCGGCATCTTTCCGGAGGGTGGCCGCAATCTCACCGGGACCAATGAGATTCGCCAGGGCGTCGCGTTGCTGGCTTCGCTCGGTAAAGCGCCTGTCGTGCCGGCCAGCATCGTCGGCACCGGGCAGGCGCGCCGCTTGGCGCAGTTCCATGTGCTGTTCGGGCCGCCGCTGAGACTGCCGCAGAATAGGAAAGCGACCCGTGAGGAGATGGCGAACTTCACCGACGACATTATGCGGGCGATCCGCCAGCTTCCGGAGAGTCTTGGTCGATAGAGATCTTTTCGAAGTCCATCTCGAGGGCTTAGTACGCGACTATCGGGGATCCAAAGAGGTCGCCGATATGCTGTTCTACCACTTCGGGTACGGCCAGCACGGGCCGGCGCGGCGCGGAAAGCGCTTACGGCCCCGGTTGCTGCTGCGCGTTGCCGATGCGGAAGGCGCGCGCCTCGAGGACGCGCTCGATGCGGCCGCCGCGATCGAGATTTTGCATAATTACTCGCTCGTCCACGACGACATCGAGGACGGCGACGAACTGCGCCACGGACGCCGCACGTTATGGGCGGTGTATGGCATTCCGCAAGCGCTTAACGCCGGCGATGCACTGTGCGCCATCAGTTTTCTCGTGCTCATGAACGCGACCGCGCGTCATCCTGGCGAACGGGTGCTGCGCATGGTGCGAGCGCTGCACGAAGCGCACGCCACCATGTGCGACGGACAGTCGCTCGACCTTGCATTCGAACGCGCGACGAACGTCGATCTGGCGGAATATCACCGCATGATCGGCGCAAAAACCGCCGCCCTCTTCGGTGCTTCGTCCGAACTCGGTGCGCTGTGCGCGCCGTGCGACGACGAAAGCGTTTTGCGCTACCGGGAACTGGGTCGGGCTTACGGCCTTGCATTTCAAATTCGCGACGACGTCCTGGGGATTTGGGGCTCCGTCGACGCCACTGGCAAGGTGACCGGGAACGATATCGCGCGGCGCAAGTGGACCTTCCCCGTGGTGTGGGCGCTGAGCCGGCCGCGCTCGGCCGCGACCGAGCAAATCGCCGCAGCGTACGCTCGCGGACAAGCGCTGGATACTGAAACGGTAACCGCCGTTATCGAAGCGCTCGATGAATTGGGCGCCAAAGAGGCCGCCCACGCGGCAATCGCCGAACATTTGGCGGTCGTGGAGCGCCACCCGGTGGTGAGCGTTCGCGACTTTCTTTTAAATTCGCTGCAACTGGCGTCTTCGTAAACCGGCGCCGTGGGAGTCGTCGTTTGAGTACATCCAAAGCGGAGCTGCGCAGCGGCATTCGCACGCAAGCACAATCGGCTTCGGCCGCATTGTGGCTGTGGCTGCTGCTCGCCGCAGGCTTTTTGCTGCGCCTGCTCTTCATGGGAAACGAGGGATTTCGAAACGACGTCAGTTCCTTTGAAGCCTGGGCGATTACGCTGGCGACGCATCCCTTTTCGCAGTTTTACACCTCGACGAGCTTTGCGGATTACCCGCCTGGATATTTCTACATTTTAAGTGTGGTCGGCCATCTCTATGGATTGCTGGCGCCGCACGGCAATTTGGATATCCTGAAGTATTTGGTGAAGCTGCCCGCGGTCCTGATGGATCTCGCCGACGGCGCGCTACTCTACGCGATCGTGCGCCGCTTCGCGAACGAGCGCTGGGCGCTGGGCGTAGCGGCGCTGTTTGTGCTCAATCCGGCGATCGTGTTTATTTCCGCCGCTTGGGGTCAGGTCGATTCGATTTCGTCGGGGCTCGCGCTGCTCGCCATTTACTTGCTGCTTCGCAGCGATGACGGCGCATCGCTGACACGGATTACGTTGGCGTGGGTGGCCCTGGCGTATTCGCTGCTCATCAAGCCGCAGGCCGCGATACTGATCCCGCTGTTCATCGTTTTCGCGCTGGCTTCGGCCGAGCGCAGACGGATTCGGCTCATAGCAACCGGCGCCGGCATCATTGCCGCGATTCTCTTTACGTTTGCGCTGACGGTGCCGTTTCATCCGACCGCCAATCCGGCGGACGCGTTCACCTGGCTCTACCAAAAGTACAACTTCGGCAAGAACGTGTACGCATATAATTCGGTCAACGCGTTCAACCTGTGGTCGATCATCCATCCGTTCTGGACGCCGGATTCGCAGCAGATCGGGCCCTGGCCGCAATACGTCTGGGGCATTCTGCTGGTTATCGCAGCGACGATATTGACGCTGGTTCGCTACGTACAAGGCCGCACGCAACAGGCGCTCATCGAATCTGCCGCGTTGCTGACGCTGGCGTTTTATATGTTTTCGACGCGCATGCACGAGCGGTACATCTATGACGGCCTGCTGTTCACCATGGCGGCGATACCGTTCGCGCGGCGGTATTTTTGGGCAGCGGTGATTTTTTCGATCACGCTCTTTGTCAATCTGTGGTATTCGTTGATTTACCTCGGCGTGGTTTTGAATCATACGCCGGGCGTAAATGCGGCCGATATGTGGCCCGCGGTCACGCACCCGTTCTCGCTCATCAACGTCGCCGTCTTTTTCTATCTGGGATACGTGTTTTTGGGAAGCACTGATGAGAGCGCCGCGGCCGCTGCAACTGCGGAGCAGGCACCGGCCGCGCTTCCGGTGGAGCTCCGTGCGCGGGCGTGGTTTAATCCGCGCGAAGGCTTGGGCTCGATGCTCTGGCCGCTCGATTACGTGCTGGCAGGCTTGCTCGGCGTCATCTCGTTCTTCGTGTCGTATGTGAACTATTGGCTGCCGAACGAGAAGATTTTCGACGAAATCTACTTTGCGCGCGCCGCGGAAGAGTACCTGACGAACAAGTACATCTACGAGAATACGCATCCGCCGCTGACCAAACTGATCATCACGCTGTCCACGATGATGTTCGGCGGCATGCCGCTGGGCGATAATCCGCACGGCTGGCGTTTTCTCGACGTCGTCTTCGGGGCGATTGCGGTCGTTATTCTGTACGCGTTCGCCAAACGCGTTACGCGCTCGACGCTCTTCTCCGCGTTTGCGGCGTTGATGCTCGTTGCCGACGGCATGCATTTCGTGCAATCGCGCATCGCCACGCCCGAGGGCATCGTCGTCGTCTTCTCGCTCGGTACCCTGTATGCGTTCTACCGGTTTTGGATCGCCTCGCAATCGACGATCCGGCGCTACGAACCGCGCACGATCTTTCGCGCGTTGGTTTCACTCGGCGGCGCACTCGTGTTGGGTTTTGCAAGCGGCGAGATCGCCAACGTGCTCAGCGGCGGCAACACCGCCTCGCTGATCGTCGCGGGCCTCTATTTTGCGTCCGGCTGGTACATCATCATGCGGCTTTGGATCGTACCGCGATTATTGCCGGCGCAAGGCGAACTGGTAACGTATGCGGAGGGTTCGCGCATCGTGCGCGCGCAAGGTGCGGAGCCGTTGGAGACGCCGGACGGCCGCATCGTGAAAAAAGATCTGACGCTCAAAGAAGAGGAAGCGTCGATCGCGTACCGGCGCGACGGATCGGTTGTGTACGCAACACCCGAAGGAAGCGCGACGTATACGCCGGGTCTTGTCTCCGACGATCAAGGTGAGGTAGAAGAAGGGCGCCACGCGACCGGTTGGCTCATTGCGTTCACGCTGCTGCTCGGAGCGCTCGTTGCAAGCAAGTGGTATGGCGTGATGGCGTACGGGGTCTCGTTCATCGTGATTGCCGCGGTATGGCTGCAGCGCTACTGGCGCGAAGGCAAGCCTAAGCGCTGGGGGAATCCGTATGGCTTCCGCCTCGATTTGAGCATCGCCGCGATCGTGTTTCTGAGCATGTCGCTGTACGTGTGCGTCTGGATTCCGGATTTCTTCCGCCACATCGAGATCAAGAACTTGGGCGATCTCGTGTACCGGCAGTACACGATGTTCGAGTATCACGACACGCTCAAGGCAACGCATCCGTATCAGTCGTCGTGGTGGCAGTGGCCCCTCGATCTGCGCCCGATCGCATATTATTGGAAAGACTTGCGCACCGGGCTGAATACGAGTAATTCAAACGCCTGCTGCGTCGCGGAAATCATCTCGCTTCCGAATCCGCTGATTCTGTGGTTCGGCCTGATCTGCGTTCCGTGCGTCGCATTTCTGGCTTGGCGCGAGAAGAATAAAGGTTACGCGCTGCTCGTGATTGCGTATTTGCTGCAGTGGCTTCCGTGGGCACGTTCGCCGCGCATCACGTTCGCGTATCACTTTTACGTCAATATTCCGCTGGTGATTCTCTGCAACGTCATCATTTTGCAGCGCATCTGGAACCGGCGAACCGAACATTCGGAGCAGCAGACGTTTGCGCGAATAGGCGTGGCGACATATGTCGCGGCGGTGGTTGTCGCGTTCGTTTGGTTCTATCCGGTGCTCGCGGGCATTCCGATTCACTGGAATGACTGGTGGGCGCGCATGTGGCTAAAAGCGGCTTGGGTGTAAGGCGTGGTCACGGGATTTAGCGGAGCCGTCGGCAATACGCCGCTGATCGAGATGAGCGCGCTCTCGCAGCGCGTTGGCCGCCGCATCTTGGGCAAAGCCGAATTTCTGAACCCCGGCGGTTCGGTAAAAGATCGCGCGGCGAAAGGCATTCTCGACGATGCGGAGGCGTCGGGGAAACTGTCCCGCGGCGGCACCATCGTCGAAGGAACCGCGGGAAATACCGGCATCGCGCTGACGTTAATCGGCAACGAACGCGGCTACAAGTCCATCATCGTCGTGCCGGACGACCAATCCCGCGAAAAAATCGATTTGCTTCGCACGTATGGCGCAGACGTGCGCACCGTTCCGGCCGTGCCGTTTACGAACGAAAATAATTACTACCACGTTGCGCGGCGCATCGCCGAAGAAACGCCGGGCGGATTTTGGGCGAATCAATTTGAGAACACGTCTAACCGGCGTTATCACGAAGCGACGACGGGCCCCGAGATTTGGGAGCAATGCGGCGGGAAACTCGATGCGTTTGTTGCGGCAGCGGGCACGGGCGGTACGGTCGCCGGCGTTTCGGCGGCGCTCAAAGCGCGAAACGAAAATATTCTCACCGTGCTCTGCGATCCGATGGGATCGTCGCTTTTCAATTACGTCAATTGCGGCGAGCTGCGTCCGGAAGGCGACTCCGAGCTTGAAGGCATCGGCATCAAGCGGCTGACGAAAAACTTCGCCGAAGCGCCGATCGATCGGGCGATTCGCGGCGACGATAAGGCAGCGGTTGCCATGGTGCATTGGCTGCTCCGCAACGAGGGATTGTTTATCGGCGGCTCGTCGGGTCTGAACGTCCTGGGCGCGGCTCGCATCGCCCGCGAGTTGCCGGAAGGCTCGACCGTCGTGACGATTCTGTGCGACGGCGGGGAGCGCTATCTTTCGAAGCTTTTTAATGAGGCGTGGCTGCGCGAGAACGGGCATTGGCCTGTGGCGGATGCCCTGTCGTTCTTGTAGAAGCCAGGGAGGCTATGTCCGGTCATTCCAAATGGCACAATATCCGGCTGCGCAAAGGCAAGGTCGACGCCCAGCGCGGCGCCTTGTTCACCAAGCTCAGTAAGGAAATCATTCTCGCGGCGAAGTCCGGCTCTTCCGATCCGGAAGCCAACTACCGGCTGAAGATGGCCGTTGAAAAAGCGCGCGAGAACAACATGCCGCAAGACAATATCAAGCGCGCGATTGCACGGGCGAGCGGCGCAGGCGAGAAAGAGATCGAGGAAATCCGGTACGAGGGATATGGGCCGCACGGCGTCGCGGTCGTCGTCGACGCCGCGACGGATAACCGTAACCGCACGGCCGGTGAATTGCGTTTTCTGTTTAGCAAAAACGGCGGCAACTTCGGCGAGACCGGCAGCGTAGCGTGGATGTTCGATCCGGTCGGCATTATCGTTGTCGATCCGGCAGGCCGTGACGAGGATGCGATGACCGAGGCGGCGCTGGTCGACGGCGTGGTCGATCTCGAATACGGCGAGCCGACCGAGCTTTACACCGAGCCTACGGCGCTGGCGGAAGTGCGCGACGCGCTGCGAGGCGCGGGCTTGAAGATTTCCGATGCGTATTTGGGCGCGCGCGCAAAGCAGAAGGTGCAGTTGCAGGGCGATGAGCTTACCGCTGCGCTGAATTTCCTCGAAGCGCTTGAAGAGCATGAAGATATTCAGCGCGTGTTTTCGAACATCGAGGTGAGCGAAGCGGCGCTCGAGGCGCTCGCTTGAGCGCACAACGCCGTCTGCAAAGGCAGACCGACTTCGCTCAAACCACGCTGCCCCCGGCGGTCGAACGCTACCTTCCGCGCGATTGGGTGTTCCCGATTGTTTTTGCGGCTTTCGTCGGCGTGCTCGTGTGGTTCGGGCATTCAATTCAAGAGTTTCTCTTGCCGGGTCCTAATACCGTCACCGTACCATCGTTCATCGGCATGGCGCAGCCTGATGCGGTGAACGAGATCGTGCGCATGAAGCTGAAATCGGCGATCGCCGGTCACGCGGTCAGCGCGCAATATCCCAAAGGCGTGGTGATGAACCAAGAGCCGCAAGCCGGTATGCACGTGCGCGCGGGGCGTCAGATTTCGCTCGTTATCAGCGACGGCGTGCAAACGATTCTCATGCCGGACGTGCGCTATCAATCGCTGCGCGACGCCAAACTCGATCTCGCGCACTCGCGACTTCAACTTGCGAAAACAACGTACGTGCGCAGCGACGACATTCCGCCGGACCACATTATCGCGCAGAATCCGCAGCCCTCGTTAAGCGTCTCCGAAGGCGCGCCCGTCTCGCTTCTGGTGAGCAAAGGCGGCGCCACGGCGATTAAGGTGCCTAATTTTACCGGCATGACGATCGATGAAGCGCGCGGGCTTGCCTCAGCGCTGCACGTCAAACTCGGACAAATCGTTTGGACGCCGCTCGGGATGGACGGACCGCCGCACGGACAAGTCGTGCGTCAAAAGCCGGACGGCGGAACAACGATCGGACCGTACGATGTCGTTTCGCTCGATGTAAGCGCCGGTCCGCACGAATCGGGGCGCATCATCCATCAAACGCACGTGCTCGCAGCCGTGCCTCCGCAGGAGGCGGGACTGAATCAACCGCTGCACGTGCGGTTTTCGGTCAGCGACGAAACCGGCAGTTACGATTTGTTCAGCGGCTACGCAGAGCCGGGACAGAAATTCGACTTCAATGTGACGACGATCGGCACGTCGGCGATCTATTTCTTCGTCAACGACACGCTGCTGGGCGAAACGAAGGTTGGACAAGAACCGAAGGATGCGTACAAGGGCGTCAAGCCGCCCAAACCCGGTCCGACAAACACGCCGTGACGCAGCCGATGACCATAAAAATAGCGCCGTCGATCCTCTCTGCGGATTTTGCGTGCATCAAAGACGAAGTCGCGGCGGTCGAACGCAACGGCGCCGCGTACGTGCATCTCGACGTGATGGACGGACGTTTCGTTCCCAACATCACGTGGGGCCCGAAGATTATCGCAGACCTTCGCAAGCACACGAGCCTGGTGTTTGATTGTCACTTGATGATCGTGGAACCGGAGCGGTACGTCGATCAATTTCGCAAAGCAGGCGCGGACATCATCACCTTTCATCTTGAAGCGACGCCGCACGCGCACCGCCTGCTCACGCACATCCGCGGGCTCGGCGCGAAAGCCGGAATCTCGATTTGTCCGCAGACGCCCGTTGCAATGCTTGAAGACCTGATCGACGACATCGACTTGATTCTGATCATGAGCGTAAATCCGGGCTTCGGCGGACAAAAATTCATCCCGCAAGCGCTCGCGAAAGTACGGCAAGCTCGTGAATTGGTGCGCCGCGCAGGCGCCGATTCCGAGATAGAAGTGGACGGCGGCATTACGCTCGAGAACGCGCGCAGCGTGGCAGAGGCAGGCGCGGACGTGGTCGTGATCGGATCCGGAATCTTCGATACGCCTGACTGCGGCGCCACGACGGCGCGTTTTCGAACGCTCCTCGACGGAGTTCCCGCACGCTGAACGCGCGACGGCCGCGCTCGGAAGATGCGCTGATCGCCGAGCTGCGCGTACTGATCGAAAACTCCGTCGGTTCCCAACGCGTGCTGAATCCCATCGGCGACGATGCGGCGGTGTGGCAACCCTCGCGTTCACACCGCAGCGTCGTTACGACGGACGCACTGGTTGAAAACGTCCATTTCCGGCGCGACACGATGACGCTCGCCGATGCCGGATGGCGCGCGATGGTCAGCAATCTGAGCGATCTTGCGGCGATGGGCGCCCGTCCTGTTCTCTCGACGGTTGCGCTGGGCGTTTCGCCGCAAACCGGCGACGACGACATTCTCGATCTCTACCGCGGCATCACTGCCGCAGCATCCGCATACGCGTGCGAGATCGCGGGCGGAGACCTCACGAGATCGCCCGCGCTGGCGATCTCGATTACGGCAATCGGCGAAGTGCGCCCGGCCCGCGTAAAAGGCCGTGGCGGCGCCAGAGCCGGGGATATTGCCGCCGTGACGGGACGGCTTGGCGCGAGCCGTGCCGGCCTGCATCTTGCAGACCATCCAAATGCGATCGACGGCAAGCTGCAAGAGGAAGCTTTCCAAGCGCACCGCCGGCCGCGTCCGCGCATTGCCGAAGGCATGTGGCTTGCAGCCAGCGAGCACGTGCACGCGATGATGGACGTCTCCGACGGGCTTTCAACGGATTTAAGCCGCATGTGCGCGCGATCGAATTGCGCGGCGCAGATCGAAGCGGTGCCCGCTGCGCAGAGCGCGCAAGCCATGGCTCAACAGCGCGGCGAGAGCGCGGACGAATACGCGCTTGCCGGCGGCGAGGATTACGAGCTGCTCGTCGCAGTCTCGCCGCGCGCGTTCGAACATTTGAGTTCCCGCTTTGCAAAGCGTTTTGGAACGCCGCTCTTTGCCGTCGGACGTTTTCGCGAGGGAAGCGGTCTGTTCGCGCGTAAGGGCGAGCGCGAAGAGCCGCTGACGCCTACGGGTTGGGACCATTTCGCATAGATGAATCGCTTTTCGCCGCTCGAGATCCGGATTGGAGCTCAGCATCTGCAGCCGCAGCTGCTGCTTGAGGTGCTCGATTATGCGCATCCCGATACAGCCGAACCGGCCGATCTCGATTTGATGCGCTGCCGCGTAACCGCGCACGCCGAGCCGGTGGAAGCGGCGTTTGAAATGCCGATCGGCCTTTGGGAGCTGTTCGAGGTACGGGATTATCTGCAGAACATCAGCACGGGCAACGGTCCCTCGCAAAGCTTTATGCTGGCTGGAGGCCTGCTGACGCTTTCCTTCGCGCCGTCCAAACGCGGGCCGGTTCTTTGCGCCGTTCTTTTGAAAACGATCGATGCGGCGCACGTGCGCCTGGAGTTTCTCATTACGCTCGAGCCGTCGGATATTTCGCGCACGCTCTTCGCGCTCTCGCAGCTTCACGCGCACGCGGATCAGAAGAAGTAACCTGCGGCCTAAACGCCTGCTCCGGTAGACTCTAACATGCGCGCGGAGGCGTGCGTACGATGGCATCATGCGCGGTGTCCTTACGCTGATGGTGCTGTCTATGCTCGCCGCGTGCGGGGGCGGTGGGGGCTCCGGAGGCGCAGGTTCCACGTCAAATCCGCCGCCGACGAACGCGCCGCAGCCGCCTCCGCCCGGAGGGAGCGCTTCGCCCGCGCCCACGCAATCGGCGTCGCCGGCTCCTTCCGGTGCGCCCACCGCGAGCGCGTCGCCCGGCACGACAATGCTTCCGGATACGACCGGACGCGTTGGGCTCTTTCAGGAGTTCGACCGGCTCATGACGCCTGCGCAGATACAAAGCGACGCACCGCGTTACGATTTCGTTTGGGCGGCGCAGTTTCCGCAAATCTGGCAGAGCGCAAATCCGCGCATCATCACCTCGCGCTATTTTATTCCGCAGGAAGATCGTTCGCAGCTCTCCGGCCACGACCTCAATTGGTGGCAGACGAATCATCCCGATTGGATATTGTACGCGTGCGATTCGCCTGGGCATTTAACGCACGATTATGCGTATTGGGGCGGCGTATCGCGGCCCGACGTTCCGCTCGACTTTCACAATCCCGGCGTCATCGATTATCAAGTACGTCAGCTCAACGGCGCGAATGCGATTGCCACGGGCGATCGCGCTCTCGCTATCGACCAAATTACGTTTCAGGATACGATGGTCGGCGGGAACCCGAATTTTGGCCAAAGCGTGAAACCCGGCGAATTCGCCTGCGGCGTGTGGCACGGCACGACTCCCGTTATACGGTACTCGGGCGTAAACGATCCCGCGTGGACCGCGGATATGATCAACTTCGTCAAAACCGCACGCCAAATCGTTACCCAAGATCCCACGCTCGCGCCGTACCACTTGAAGATTCTCGTCAATCATACTCGCGGCAGTTTGCGCAATTCGGACGAGCAGACACTGCTGAGTCTGATCGACGGCTTCGTCGACGAACGCGGCTATGCCGATTACGGACGGTATGCGAACGCGGACCATGCACCATACTTCAATGCCACGACGCAATATTTGATCGCCGTGCAAAAACGCGGCATCGCCGCGTTCAGCATCAACTACTTCAAGGACGCGGCCGTTACGCCGGCTCAGCGCGAATACGCGCTGGCGGCATATTTTATGGCGAACGAAGGCGGCCTGGACATTTTTATAACGCCGTCGGTCGGCGGTTCGGAAGAAAATTACCCGGAATACAGCGTGCGTCTTGGACGTCCGTGCGAAGAGTACAATGGCGGCCCGTACGTTTATTACCGCCGTTATAGCGGCGGCCTGGTCGTACTGAATTCCGGTTCGCTGCCGTCGGCGTTCGAAAACGCGGCGTTGCCGGCCAATCACACGTACACCGACATCGATGGACGTCCCGTAAGTAACCCGCTGCGCGTCAATTCCAACGACGGATACGTCCTTACGACGACCAACGGGTGTTCGTAGTGGTTTTTGCGACGGCGCTCAGCGGCGGCTTGCTGTTCTCGCAGATCGTCCACGCATTTGCCGCGCGTCCATCGTCGCCGTTTGTGAGCTACACGATTCGGCGCGAACAACAAACGCCGGACGGCTTGCCGGATCTGGAATGGTCGTACACGTATCGCGTGTGGTACCGCGCTTCGGACTCCTCGGCGCTGGAGCGTCGCGTCTTTCGCGGCCGCCCTGGCGGGCTGCACTTTACGCGCGTGTCGTTTAACGGGCCATGGGATCCCGGCCCGCCTACCGCGGATGTATTCGGCCTTGCAGGCGCCGTTGCAACGGCAGCGCACGCACCCGATTCATCCTATCGAACGATCGCGTCGGTTGTCGCGTCCGGCGGACCGGCGTACGAGGTGACTTCCGCGCAGATTGAGGGGGGACAGTGGCACCTTCGCGTTCGCCCGCTCCACGTTCCGGGCACGTATATTTTGCGCGAACTTTGGGCGGATGCCGCTACGCTCGAGCTGAGAAAAGCGGTCGTTGCCGACAAGCTCTTTATCGAGGCCGGACCGATCTACGATGAACTGGATACGATGACATTTGAACTGGTGAACGGGCGCGAAGCGATCACGCACATTCATGCGCGCGCGAACTTCGACGACGATCCCGGCGGCGCCGGTGTGGACGTCGATTACGACTTTTCGGATGTCGCGTTCCCTACAACGCTTCCGGCGTGGTACTTTCAGCCGAGCTCATACGGCGCCCACGTTGCGGAAGCGCCCGTCTAATCAAGATTCCAACGTATGCTCCGGTCCTCGCAATGCATTAGAAAGTGCATCGTGCCCGTTGTGCTTTGCCCAATCGGCCGGTGTGCCTCCGAAGAGAACGTCACGAACGTCGGCCCGGGCGCCCGCGTCGAGCAACATCTGTGCAATGTCGGCATGCCCCGCCAGCGCAGCCTGATGCAGCGCAGTCGCATGTGAATGACCGCCATTCGTAAAGCCGTTGGGGTTGACACCTGCTTGGAGCAGCACACGAACCGCTTCCGCGCGTCCGTGCTGCGCGGCGAGCGCCAGTGCAAAGCGGCGATCTTCATCGCTCGCAGCGCCGGCGAGGCGCCGCACATCGTCCGTGCGTCCAAGCGCAGCGGCTGCAATCAGCGTAAGGTTCGCGCCGCGCTGCAGCAATCGTTCGGCCGCGTCAAACTCGCCGTATAAAAGCGGCGAACGCAGAGCGCCGTTTGGATCCGCGCCGTACTCGCACAGGACGTCGATCAGCTCGTGTTGCACGCCGGATTCGCGAGCCACCCGGCTGGATGCCGCGAGATCGAGCGCCGAATCGAGCGCCTCGCGGTCCTCACGCGCGCCCGCTTCCAAAAGCACGCGCGCGACGTCCGCGGCGTTTTGCGGCAACGTGCCGTTTCTGGTTGGATTTTCCGCAATGAATTCCAGCAAACTGGGATGCCGAAAGTAATTGCCGCCGGGCAGCGCCACACGCCGGCTTATCAGCTCCGGATGGCGCCGCAAGTGTTCGCGGAGCGCTTCGACATGACCGGCATCCATTAAATCGATGGCACGGCGAAATTCCGCATCGCCGACGCGCTCGTGCGCGGGTAAATCCAGCACGCGTGCGTCTTCGTGGTCGACAAATGCTTTGAGTTTTGACCAACTGGCGAATCCATACTCGCGCGCAATCGCGAGCTGCGCGTCCGCAAGGGAAAGCGGCACCGCAGCGATTTCTTCATCGCTGCGCCCGCGCATGTGCGGATGAAATTCACGCAATCGCTGAAGGGCCTGCAAGCCGCGTGCGCGATGGGCTTTGAGCAAATCTTTGGCTTGATGCTTAAGGTGCGCGAGGCTTGGCTGCGCGGGTAGGCGGCGTGTCGGCATAACGAACTTCCTTTTAAGTCGCCTGACGTCCGCATCACAGGCAAAAAGTTCGTTCTGCAATCCAGTTGCACTGATGAGCGGCCTCTGGCCTTTCCGCGGACCGGGGGCGCCTCATCGCGCCAACCCGAGTATACACGTAAATCATCGCGAGCCATAGCAAAGCGAACCCGGGGCCCTCCAGCGGGCGTCCTTCGACCACAATGCTACTGCGGTTATTGATGCGATAGAGCTACGCCGCTTCCGAAATGTCGCTCCGCGATTCCCGCGCGCTGCCGTTCGAGTTGCTTCGATTGTCAATGACGATCGCAACCACCGAAAGAACGATGGCACAGCCGCCTGCGAGCACGTTCCAAGTTAGCGGCTCTTTTAAAATCAGCGCGCCAAGCAGCACGGCTACGATGGGATTTATGTAGGCGTACGTCGCGACCACATTCGTCGGCAGCGTGCGGACGGCGTAGCCGTATGCGCTGTATGCGATCATGGCGCCGGCGACGACAAGCCACGTCCATCCGTAGATTGCAGAGATTGGGAGCTGCGCAAGGTGAATTTGCGCGACTTCGCCTCGAGCCGCGCCGATAATGGACATGATCACGCCGGCGACGAGCATCTCGAGCGCGGGCAACAGCGGATTAACATGATTCGTCCAGGTGCGCCGCGCGTACACTGAACCTACTGCCCACGAAAGCGATCCAAAGAGTACCAAGACGATCGGAACCAGCGAGGCGTGCTGCGACGGGGCGCCGACAAGCACGCCGATGCCGAGCGAACCGAGCACGATCCCGACGAACGGCAGCAAACGTAAACGGCGCGAGAGCATCGCATCGATGAGAATCATCCACATCGGAACGGTCGCGACGAGCAGCGCGGCGGTTCCGGATTGCAGATGCACTTCACTCCAGCAAAGCAGACCGTTGCCAATCACGAGCAGCAGCACGGCGGCCGCGAGCACCGAGCGCACGTCGTCGCGCGATATACGCACATGCGGACGGCCCTGCGCAAACCACACCAGCACGAACAGCAGCGCGCCGGCGAGCGTGAAGCGCGTCCCGGCCATCAAGTACGGCGGAATGGCCTGCACCGCGACCCGGATGCCCAGGTACGTCGAGCCCCAGAGGATCCAAACCGTGACCAGCGCGAGCCATGAGAGAAGACCTGCCCGTTGAGGCCGGAATGATTGAGCCGCGAACGCCATAGGACTATCATAGAGGTACGCTTTACGAATAGTAAAGCGATGACTCAATTGGCGAACGATTCGTAAAGGACATAGACGAGATGGCTGCTTTACTCACGGCGCTGCCGGCGACGAATCGGCACCCGGCGACGCTCGACGAAATCGACTTGGCGCTCATTGAAGAGTTGCGGCGCAACGGACGCATCACCCACGAGGAACTCTCGCGGCGCGTTACGCTCTCGCGTCCGGCCGTCGTTCAGCGCGTGAAACGCTTGCACGATATCGGCGCGATCCGGGGGTACACCGTCGTTCCCGACTGGGAGCTGCTCGGGCTGCCGATTCTCGCGTTCATCCGCGTGCGCACCAGCGCTCATTGCAGGCGGGAAGCGGAGCGCATCATTGAAATGAGCGATTCATCGGTCGTCGTCGAGGAGTGTCACCGCACGACCGGAGAGTGGTGTTTGCTTGTGAAGGTGCGCGCGAAATCATCGAGTGCGCTGGAAACGTTACTGGATCGCATGCGCGAAGATGACAGCGTGCAGGCGACGATGACGACGCTCGCACTTTCAACTTTAGGGACGCCGTGAAGATCGTTCCGGCGGAGCAGCAAGTTGAAGGCGGCGGATTTGTCGTGCGCCGCCCGTTCCCGGTGCAAGGCCTGTCGTACGTCGATCCGTTTCTGCTTATCGACGAAATGGGTCCGGTCACATATGCGCCGGGTAAAGCCGTCGGCGCACCCGATCACCCGCACCGCGGTTTTGAAACCGTTACGTATTTGCTGGACGGCGAGATGGAGCACGAAGATTCGCACGGTCATCGCGGCTCGCTGCGGCCGGGCGACGTTCAATGGATGACCGCAGGCGCCGGTGTGATTCATTCCGAGGAACCATCCAAAGCAATGCTCGAGCATGGCGGACTCATGCACGGCTTTCAAATTTGGGTGAATCTGCCGCGTTCGCTGAAGATGGCGCAGCCGCGCTATCAAGAGTACGAAAAAGAGCAACTTCCCGTCGTACAGAGTGACGGCTGCTGGGTTCGCGTAATCGCAGGCGAGTATGACGGTGCGCGATCGCCGATCGAGACGACGGTTCCGACAACCATGCTGCACGTCAAGCTGCAGCCCGATGCGCCAGCCGATTTTTCAATTGCGCAAGGATCGAATGCGATCGTCCATGCAATTTCGGGCTCCGCGGCGATTGAAGGCAAAGACGTTCGCGAGCATCAGGCAGCGATTTTCGAGAGTGCGCCGGCGGCGCTCCATGCGCGGGGCGGCGCGAACGGTTTTGAAGCGCTCGTCCTCGCGGGCGTCCCGCTCAAAGAACCGGTTGCGCGATACGGACCATTCGTGATGAACACGATCGAGGAACTGCAGCAGGCGTTCGACGATTATCAATCGGGCCGCTTCGGCCAGATCGCGCGCGAGGGATAACGATGCTGTTCGCGCTTGCATTTTCATTCAGCGCTGCCCTCGTGCCGCACACCGAGCTGCCCTCGACCTTCAGCGGCGACCGCCTTTTCGTCATGCCGCGGGTTGCGAATTCGACGCGCCAGCTTGCGCTCTGGGTCGATTCCGACGGGGGCGGGTTTGTCCGAAAACATCTTATCGACGACATGCATCTGCAGACCGTGACGATGTGGACGCACGGGCAGCCTACGCCCGCAGCCTACTTACCGCCGTTCGACGAACGCGAATTTCCGGCGGTGACCGGCAATCACGGCGCGCTGCCCGTTTTGAACGACAGCGATGTCGAAAACGATCCGATTTTCAACGGCATCGACGGTCAACTCGGATGGTCGTGGCTGAGCGATCGGATCTGGACGATCGACTATCCCGGTCACCACTTTTATTGGGATCATAGCGCGCCGGTGTTTCCGTCAGCGGCGCGCGTTGGGTTGACCTTCGATTCCGCGCACCGCTACCCGGAGCTCGACATTGCGGTCGATGGGACTACCTATAGGGCCGCGCTCGATACCGCGGCAAGCGTTGCGCTTTCGCAGAAAACGCTGGCATCGTTCAACGACGGAATGCCGGACGTGCGCGCGACGAGTTTCATTCCGCGTCGCACGCTCGATGCGTGGCATACGGCGCACCCCGACTGGACGTACGTCGGCGATGCGGGCGTCTCGAAAGGCGTCGCACTGATTCGCGTGCCTGAAGTGCGCGCGGGACGGCTCGCGTTTCACGACGTCTGGTTTTCTAGCAGACCGAACGACGACGTGTTTCAGGGCGAGACCGTTCAGGCGAAGCTCGGCCCGACGGCCTTTTCGAAATGTGCCGTGACGATCGATTACGTCCATGAAGCGGCTGCGTTTGAATGCCCTTGACATACGGTACATTTAACTATATAGTTATATAACCGTATGGTTAACTCACCGGAGCTCGACGCGGTCTTTGCCGCCCTTTCCGACCCAACCCGGCGTCGCATCGTCGAAAAGCTTGCGCGCCGACCGCTTACCGTCGGCGAAATCGCCTCGGAATTTGCGATCTCGCAGCCCGGCATTTCCAAGCACGTGCGCATTCTTGAGGAATGCGGTTTGTTGAGGCGCGAGGTCGAAGGGCGTTACCACCGCTGCACGCTGGCCCCGGAACCGATGGCGGCCGCGTCCGCCTGGATCGAAAAGCAGCGCGCGTTTTGGAATGCGACGCTCGACCGGCTGGACGTGTACTTAAAAGAATCTACCAAACGAAAGAAGCGAACATGAGTGAAGCATCTGCAACCGCGGTACCTGCGCTGGTTCTCTCGCGCATTTACGATGTTCCGCCCGAGCGCGTTTACGATGCGTGGACGGATCCCAATGCTGCGGCAAAGTTTTTAGGCCCGGGCAACGTGAAGTGCGTCGACATCACCATGGACGTGCGTGCCGGCGGCACGTATAGCCTGGTGATGGTGTTGGAAAACGGCGAACGTCTGCCCGTGCGAGGCGTGTACCGCGAGGTTCAACGGCCCAGACGCCTCTCGATGACGTGGCGATGGGAAGAAGACAATCCGGCAGAAGAGCATGACACGCTGCTCTCGCTCGATTTTCACGATCGCGGCGGAAAGACCGAGCTCGTTTTGACGCACGAGCAGTTTACGAGCGCGGAATCGCGCAGCAATCACGAAGGCGGCTGGAACGCGATCCTCGATCAGTTGAGCGAGGTGCTGTAGCAGCAACAGGTAGGGTAAGAGTCCTACATGTTACAGCGTCTCGTTGAGATACTTCAAGACCAAGCCGTTTTAGATACGCTCGCGGATGCGGTGCAGCCGCCGCTCCGCGAGGCCGTTCGGCAAAAGCATGGCGCGGGCGCCGCAGTCAAGACCTTTTTGAGTGGAACGTGGCTGGGACATCCGCTGCATCCGATTCTCAAAGACGTTCCAATCGGCGCGTGGACGATGGCGGCCATCTTCGATGCGCTGGAGTCCGACATCGGGCACGGCGAATTCGCGCCAGCATCGGACATTTGCGTTGCAACGGGGCTCGCCGGCGCTCTTGCGTCGGCGGTAACGGGACTTGCAGATTGGTCGGATACGCGCGGACATGCGCGCCGCATCGGCGTTGCCCATGCACTGCTCAATATAACCGCGACGTCGCTTTACGCCGCTTCGCTTGCGTTACGGCGCAACCATCGCGCGTCAGCTGTGGGAATTTCTTACGCAGGCTTTGCGATCATGTTGCTGGGCGCCTATCTTGGCGGCCATCTGGTCTTTGGTGAGCAGATCGGCGTTAATCACGCGGTCGAAGAATCGTTGCCGACAAATTTCATACCGGTGTTGCCGGAAAACGCCCTGCGTGAGGACGAGCCGCAGCGCGTTTCCGCAAATGGATTACCGATCGTGCTGGTGCGGCAGAAAAACCGCGTCCATGCATTGCTCGACCGGTGTGCGCACATGGGCGGTCCGCTTTCCGAAGGCCCGGTTGAGGGCGATACAATCCGCTGCCCGTGGCACGGTTCGCGGTTTTGTTTGGAGGATGGCGGGGTTGTCGAGGGACCTGCGACCATCGGTGTTCCGCGTTTTGAAGCGCGCGTTATCGATGGGTGGATCCAAGTGCGCGCTACGCATAAGGAATCGCCGTAGCAAACAAAAAACGGCGCCGGTTCGGCGCCGTTTCCGCTGTTTAGAAAGGAAGACGCCCGAGCTCGATAGGCGTTGCCGAAATACCGAGCCGGGCGTCAACCTTCTGGTAGCGTAAGAGCGTAAGTTAGACTGCGCGGGTAACTTTCTTCGCGCGCAAACAGGACGTGCAAACGCGCGCGGTGCGATGCGTTCCGCGATCGTCGATTTTGACCGCCTGCAGATTCGGCAGCCAGCGGCGTTTCGTCTTGTTCATCGCGTGGCTGACGTTGTTGCCGGCCATCGGACCTTTCCCACAGACTTCGCAGCGCTTTGCCATCCTTAGAAAACCTCTCTTGAACAAAATGGTACCCCTGAACTTCGTTCGGGGTCGTTCGATACCTCACGATGACACATGTACGCATCTCCCTGAGGCAACTCCGGTAGATTACCATGAGGGTAGGGCGCTTCGCAACTGCGAAGCCAAGGCGCCGATGGATGTCACCACGCTGGACGGCCGAGCGTACGCCAAGTTCATCGCAGCCGGAACGTACTTTCTAAGGAAGTACCGGACCGTCCTGAACGACCTCAACGTGTTCCCCGTGCCGGACGGCGATACCGGTACGAATATGTACCTGACATGCCGCCAAGCGTCGCTCGAGGCGGCTAAGGTCCACGACCGTCCCATTTCGGACGTGGCGGCCGCGGCGGCGCAGGGTTCCCTCATGGGCGCTCGGGGCAATTCCGGCGTCATTATTTCGCAGATGCTTCGCGGGTTTGCCCACCACGTGCGCCATCGTAGCGAAATCGATACGTTCATGCTCGCGACCGGCATGCGCGAGGGCGTGGCGGCGGCCAAGCAGGCGCTGGTAAAGGTCGTCGAAGGCACCATTATCACGGTCGCTGAGGCGGCAGCGGACGCCGCGTATCACCTGGCGCTGCACGAGCGCGACTTTTATCGCTTTCTCAACGGCGTGCTGAGCGCCGCGAATGAAGCGCTGGATCGTACGCCCGACCAGCTTCCTACTTTGAAGGAAGCGGGCGTCGTCGATTCGGGCGGAGCAGGCTTCGTTTATTTTTTGGAAGGCGCGCTGCAGTTTTTGCCCGACGTCAAGGTCCGCTCTACCGCCTTCCCGCGGCGTCCGCTGCGCCAACGAGTCTTTACGTCGCGCCAAGTCGTCGGTGAGAACAAATTCTGCACGGAATTCATTCTCGAACGGGCTACGTGCACGGTGCACGAGCTGCGAGAAGCGTTGAACGCAAAAGGCGACTCCCTCATCGTTGCGGGCGCGCCGCCGACGATAAAGGTTCACATTCACACCGACGATCCGCACGCCGTGCAATCGCTCGCCGGTAAATACGGGGAGCCGACGCGCGTAAAGGTCGACAACATGGAGCAGCAGCACAATGTGCTGCTCGTCGAAAAACCCGCGGTTCCCTATTCGGCGGTCGCGGTTGTGCCGGGACCGGGTTTCGAGCAAATCGTGAAGGAGCTCGGTGCGGAAGTCACGCTCGACGGCGAACGCAATCCGAGCGTGCGCGACATTCTTCTGGCTGTCAACAAGTGCTTGTCCGAAACGGTGTACGTGTTCGTGAACGACAAGAACGTCGTTCTGGCGGCGCAGGAAGCGGTAAGACTGAGCGAGCGTACGGTACGCGTGGTGCCGACTTCGGATATCGTGGGGGGCATCGCGGGGCTGCTGGCACTTCGACAGCCCTTCGACAGGGCTCAGGATGACAACGGTCGTTCGATACCGCACGATGACATAATGCGTGAGGCGGCGCGCGTGAGAAGTGCGCAAATCTTTTTCGCGGGGAAGGATGCAACCGTGGGTGGAACGACCGTGCTTCGTGGCAAGCCCGCGGCGACCACGGATGGAATGCTTTACGGCGGCAGTTCACTGGGAGAAGCTGCTAGAGCGGCGCTGGCAACCATGGGCGCTCACAACGGAGGCTTAATTACGGTGTACTACGGCGGCGCGCAAAAAGAACGCGACGCACAGCGTCTGGCGGATGAACTGCACGCCGCATATCCGCAGGCGGACGTTGAGTATTATTACGGCGGTCAGAAGAACGCCGAATTTTGGGTTTCGCTCGATGAGTAGGCCGCGCATAGCGGTGGATGCAATGGGCGGCGATCATGCGCCGGGCGAAATCGTCGCCGGCACGCTGCTCGCGGCGCAAGAAGATTACGCCGATCTCATCCTGATCGGCGATGAAGCGCAGGTGCGGCCCCTTCTGCAAGGGCGCGGCGCGGATAAGATTACGTTCGAGCACGCGCCCGAGAACGTGCCGATGGATATGCACGCATCGCAGGCGCTGCGCATTGCCGACAAAACCTCGCTCGGCGCCGGCGTAAACATGGTGAAAGAAGGCGCGGCCGACGCGGTGGTGTCGGCGGGCAACAGCGGAGCATTTCTGGCGATCGCGCTTATCCGTCTGCGCACCATTAGCGGCGTTGCGCGGCCTGCGATCGCGACGGTGTGGCCTGCGATGAACGGGCCTATGGTGCTGCTCGATTCGGGCGCGAACGTCGATTGCCGCCCCGAATGGCTCGAACAATTCGGCATCATGGGATCCGCGTATTCGAAAGCGGTTTTGAACATCCAAAATCCGCGCGTCGCGATTCTTTCGGTTGGCGAAGAAAGCACGAAGGGCAACGCGCAAGTCCTGGAGGCCGCCAAACTGCTCGCGCAAGCACCGATTCATTTCATCGGCAACGTGGAAGGCAAAGACTTATTTCATAACGCGGCCGATGTGGTTGTCGTCGACGGATTCGTCGGAAACGTCGTGCTGAAGATGGGCGAAGGCCTGATTTCGGATCTCCAAAAGGTCATCAAAGAGACCGTGCTTGGAGGCAATTTGCTGACGAAGGCCGGCGCGGCGCTCATGCTGCCCGCGCTGCGCAAGCTTCGCACCCGCTTCAATTACGAAACCTACGGCGGCGCGCCGCTGCTGGGCTTGTGCGGAAATTGTATCGTCACGCACGGACGCGCGTCGCGAAACGCGATCAAGCATGCGATTCATCAGGCGGCGGTCGAAGCCCAGCACGACGTCGTTGGAAAGATTACCGAACTGGTAAAACCGCACCTCGCGAAAGAGGCGTAGTTGGCCGTTGCGATAGTCACCGACAGCACGTCGGACATTGAGCCGCAACGCGCAAAAGCGCTTGGCATCGACGTCGTCCCGCTGTTCGTCGTTTGGGGCAACAAGAGTTATCGCGACTACGTCGATCTCTCGCGAAACGAATTCTACGAAAAACTCGCGAGCGAACCTGTGCTGCCGACAACCTCGCAGCCGACTTCGCAGATGTTCGAGGACGCTTTTCGCCCGCACGTCGAGGCCGGAGAAGACATCGTGTGCCTCGTGATTAGTTCGAAGCTTTCGGGCACGATCAACGCCGCGCGATCGGCTGCGGCCCAGTTTCCGAAGGCGAATATTACCATTGTAGACTCGGAGAGCGTTGCGGGCGGTCTCGGAATGCAGGCCATGCATGCGCGGGAACTTGCGCAAGGCGGCGCGAGCGCAGAGCAGATCGTTACGGCGATCGAACGTGAGAAGGGCTCGCAGCGTCTTTATGCGTGCATTCCGGATCTTTCGCATGTCGTGCGGACCGGCCGGATTGGCAAAGCCCGCGCGGTGATTGGAACGCTGATGAAGATCGTCCCCGTTATTTCGCTGCGGGACGGCGAGGTCGTTGCAGAGGCGCAGGTCCGAACGATGACGCGGGCGCAAGAAACGATGATCGACCTGGCGCTCAAGAACATCAGCGATCCCCAGAACGCGCGATTTCTGGTGATGCATACGAATGCGCCGCAGCTCGCGGCGAACATTCTGGACCGTCTTCGCGGGCGACTGCAAGCCGCGCCGAAGATGCTCGATATTTTAGAGGCGGGGCCCGTTATCGCAACGCATGGAGGACCGGGCGCCGTCGGCATTTTTTCTGCACAAGATTAGCCGGGGAGGGGCGATTGAAAGATCGAGTGTTGTTGCGGTTCGATACGCTGGTTGCGGTGTGCGCGCTGCTCGCAAGTTCCGTCGCGGCCGGCGCGATGGTGTATCAAACGCGGGTTATCGAAGAGCAGTTCGCTGCGACGGTGTGGCCCTATCTGAGCATCGACACCGACAACTCCGAGAATGCGGTTGCGATCCGGCTGACGAATGACGGTGCCGGACCGGCCTTGATTCGTTCGGCTAAACTGATCGTTGACGGCAAGCCGGTAGCGGGTTGGAACGATTTGCTCGACCAGATTATTAACGAGCGGACGATCAAGGCTGTAAGGGGGAGTTCGTCGGTGCAAAGCGCGTCAGTTGATGACTCAACGACGATCCGCTCCGGCGATTCCAAACCGCTGATATCGATAAAGGCGACCAACAAACTGATTATCGCTTCGGCGAAGAAGCACACGGTGGCGCTCGAATTCTGTTATTGCTCGATCAATAATCGCTGCTGGCAACTGTCCGATACGATCGGTGCAAAAACGCCGCACGTGCCGCTTGCCGTAAAAACATGCGCGTCCGAATCGAGCATCGCCGCCGAACCGCTGCAGCTTCCCGGGAAGTGACAAGGCGCTAAAGACTTCAGAGTTTCTTCATTCCGAGCCCCTACAGTGGCGCGGTAACGGAGGAACCCCAAATGTCCAGCGCCCATAGATTTTCGATTATTTCGCTCGTTGTTGCGTCTGCGCTCGCCGCGTGCGGCGGCGGCGGGTACGGCGGCGGTAGTGTAGCGCCGCCGGGTGGCGGTGGCGGCGGCGGTAATCCAACGCCCACGCCGAGCGTCGCTCCGACATCGACGCCCAGCACCGCCCCGACTGCGACGCCCAGTCCGATGCCGACGGCAACACGAACCGCGACGCCCAGCCCGACGGCAACGCCAAGCCCCGCTTCGCCGCAAGTGATTCACGTGGGCTTCGAGCTCGGCGAGCATACCGATGCCCAGTTCGGACCCATCTATTTTTATTCGACGGTGTTAAGCGGAGCGCAGGTCATTCGCGTCACGCACGGTTCGAAAGTCGTATTCGTGAACGACGATACGATTAACCAGCCGCATACGGCATCCGGGTTCGGCTCATCGGGATTTCCGGCGATGTTCGACAACAGCAGCGGACTTACGCAACATGGGAACACGATAGATAACTCCACGACATGGTCAACGGGCACGCTGACTCACGGAGCGATGTCGCAAGTCTTTACGGTCGGGCCTCCGGGCACGTACTTCTTCGGGTGCGCCTTCCACTACATCGGCGTGCCGACGTCGACCAACAACTCCATGGGCGACGTCATCGTTTCGACGTAGATCTATCCATCGAAACATGGATGCGCCTGCGCTTCGCGCCTTGGTATGCTCGCACTAACGTAGCATGCCGCCAAGGAGGCACGATTGCGCAGGCCTGTTTTTTGCAGAATGCGATGCACGTGATCTTTCACGGTCGCCACGGAGATGCTCAGCGTAGCGGCGATGTCCCGGTTGGCCATGCCGCTGCAGAGCAGGCCCGCAACCTGCCGTTCGCGCGTCGTCAATTGCTCCGATTCCGGAAGCGCGCGCGCCCGAGCGATCGTCACACCGTGACCCAGCTCGAGATTGCTGCAGAACTCCACGATTTCGCGCGCGAGCAAGCCGCGCCCGTTATTCGTCAGCAAAGCTTTTACGTGACGGCGCAGTTCGAGCAAGGTCGATCGATCGATGACCTCGTGCAAATTCGCCATATAACCGCAGTATAGCAAAGCCCCGGAGGGATTCCATGAACGAGAATCAGTCAAACGTCGTTGAACGGTATTTCAACGCCATGCGCCGTAAGCGCGACGGCACGGAAGAATTGATTTCGCTGTTCGATGAGGACGCATCGTACGTAGAGCCGTTCAGCGGCGCGCGGCAGCCGGCGACGTGGACGGGTAAAGAGCAGATTGGGGGTTTTCTGCGCGCCGCGCCCGAGCACGCGCCGCCGGATATGGAGGTGCGCGTCGATCGAATCGACCGCGACGGAGGGAATGTACGCGCTGAGTGGACGTGTACGTCGGACGCTTTTGCGCGTCCGATGCGCGGATACGATATTTTCACAATCGAAAACGGCAAAATCGCGCGCTTGGAGACGACGTTGACTGAGGGACCCGATGCCTAGCGACGGCCGCACGCTCAAGACTTCAGCTCCGGCGGAGCGCGTTTGGCAGATTTGGTCGCATCCGCAGACATGGTCGTCGTGGAATCCGGACGTCGTTTCGGCGTCGCTCGACGGGCCGTTCGCGGTTGGAACCGCCGGCACGCTGGTAACGAAACAGGCGCGTCATAAGATCGTCTTTACCGCGATCGATCCCGGACGTTCTTTTACGCTCGAAGCAAAGCCGATGCCGGGGATGCTGCTTCGATTTACGTGTCAAATCGAATCGCTGTCCGACGGATCGCGCATCGGGCAATCCGTGGAAGTGCAGGGCCCGATGGCGCTGCTTTTCGGACGCCCTATGGCGAAGCAGATCGCTGCGACGTTCGAACCGATTCTCGACGCGTTAAAAAACCGCGCGGAAAGCGGGGTCGCGACGTAACGGAGGCCGAAGCAGTGCTTGGCCTGGAATGACCGGAATCTACGTTCATCTTCCCTTTTGTCCGTACATTTGCCCGTACTGCGATTTCGCGAAGTGGCCGCACCGGCGCAGTGCGGCTGCGCGGTATTTGACGGCGTTGCATCGGGAGGTTGCAAACTTTCCCCTCGACGCTGCTCGGGGTCGTTCGATACCTCACGATGACGAAGTAGTACTGCACGGCGGCAATGAAGGATTCGAAACGGTGTTCTTGGGTGGTGGAACGCCGAATACGTACGATGCGCGCGATATTGCGCAGCTCTTAGCGGACCTTCGCGAGCGCTTTCCGGGACCGGCCGGGCGCGAAACGACGATCGAAGTCAATCCGGAATTGGTGCAGCCTGAAGATTTAGCCGCATATCGCGACGCCGGCGTTACCCGCATATCGATCGGCGTTCAATCGTTCGTTCCTGAAGAGATCCGCACGCTCGGCAGAAAGCATAGCGTGGAGCAAGTGCGCTCAGTCGTGCGTGCCGCCCGCGATGCGCGCATCCAGAGCATAAGCATCGATCTCATTTTCGCCGTTCCGGGACAAACGCCGGAGACGTGGGCGCACTCGCTGCGCACGGCGATCGAACTTGGCGTGGATCACATTTCAACATACGGTCTTACGATTGAAGCCGGCACGCCGTACGAACGCTGGCAGGAGCGGGTGCCGCAGGCATTTTTCGACGATGCGCGCGAGGCGGATCTCTACGACATTGCGATCGAAACGCTGGAGCGTGCCGGGTTCGAGCACTACGAGATCAGCAATTTCGCGCGGCCGGGTCATCGCAGCAAGCACAATGCGAACTATTGGGCCAACGGCGCGTATGTGGGACTAGGGGTCGGAGCGGCGTCATATCTTGCCGGCGTGCGCAGCGTACACACGCGCGATCTGGAAACGTACGTCGACGCGGCGTTGGAAGGACGGGCGATTCCGAACGAATCCGAGCAGCTCGAAGGGGCGAAGCGAGCCGGCGAGGCCGCTATGCTTGCGCTGCGTACTTCGCAAGGGGTCTCGCTACAGGGGTTCAAAGAGCGCTATGGCGTGGACTTTTTGGAATTCTATGCACCCGTTATTGAGCGTTACCGCGAGGACGGACTGCTTGAAGTGGACGCAACGCATGCGCGGCTGACGCGGCGCGGGCGTTTTGTGGCGAACGACGTATGCGCGGCCTTCGTGACGTTCGCGTAGGACCGGGTCTGGCTGCAGCGCTGCTGCGGTTCGTTTTTGCGATCGTTTTCGGCATCACGGGGTTTTTACTCGGACGCGAAGCGTATATTCATTTGTTTTCGCTGCATTTCGCCAGCGAACCGCTGCAACTTACGTTCACGATCCTCGCTCCGGTGGCCGGTGCGATTATCGGCGTACTGCTCGCGCCGCTTGCACAAACGTTCTTCGAGGACGAACTCAACGCGGTCGAACGCGCGATCGAACGCCTGGCGCCCATCGAACTTGCGGGCGGCGCCATCGGTCTGATATTAGGCTTGGTCATCGCGTTCTTGATCCGCAGCATCCTTTTTGAGTTCATTTCGACGGCAGGACGCGCGGGCAGTTACATCGCGATTCTGCTCTATATTATTATCAGCATTTTCGCGGCGTATCTCGGCGCGCGCGTCGGCGCCCGTATGCACATCATGCCGCTTATACCGGCGAGTACTTCCGGCAGCGGCGTACCGAAGGTTATCGACACCTCGGTGATCGTCGATGGCCGTATCGTCGAGATTCTGGAGTCCGGTTTTTTGGAGGGCCCGTTTATCTTGCCGCGCTTTGTTTTGCGCGAGCTGCAAGCCGTTGCGGACTCGACCGACAGCATGAAACGCACGCGCGGCCGGCGAGGGCTGGAGGTGTTGAACCGCCTTCAGGAACTCGGAGTCTTGGAACTGAGCGAGCGGGACTTCGACGACGTGCAAGGCGCGGATGCCAAACTCGTTCGCATGGCGCAAGAGCTGCGCGGCAGATTACTCACCAATGACTACAACCTCAATCGCGTGGCAGGCGTCGAGGGCGTAATGGTGCTCAATGTGAACGAGCTTGCAAACGCGGTAAAGCCGGTCGTGCTCCCGGGCGAAGAGTTGCACGTACAAATTATTCGCGACGGCAAAGAGCCGCATCAGGGTGTTGGCTACCTGGATGACGGTACGATGATTGTCGTCGAGCATGGCCGGCGGCTCGTCGGAGAAGCGACCGACGTCGTCGTTACGAGCGTGCTGCAGACGGTTGCGGGACGGATGATTTTTGCCAAGCCGAAGGGGGCCGCTCGATGAGATCGGGGTCGTTCGATACCTTACGATGACGATGCATTGGGCGGCAGTTATTGTCGCGGCGGGGCGAGGTACGCGATTTGGGCGGCCGAAACAGCTGATCGATATCGCGGGCGCGCCGATGCTTTCGTGGTCCGTTCGCACGTTTCAATCAATGCCGGAGATTTCGGACATTGTTGTAGTGACCGAGCGCGAGTGGCTCGAGCAAGTTGCTGCCGTTGCACCGGGATGCGGGGTAACGACGGGCGGCATGACGCGCCAGGCCAGCGTGTACGAAGGCCTGCGAGCAGTTCCGGCCGGATGTGATGCGGTGCTCGTTCACGACGGTGCACGGCCGCTCATTACCACCGAAGACGTTCGCCGAGGCATGCGGCCCGTGCGTCCGGGATGCGCGTCGCTGCTCGGAATTCCGGTCGTCGATACGATCAAAATGGTCGATCCTTCGACGAATGTCGTGTGCGAAACGCCGGACCGCCGGGCGTTGTGGGCGGCGCAGACGCCGCAGTTTGCGATGCTCGACGATCTGCGGCGCGCGCATGATGCAGGCATTCGTGAAGGCATCGACGCAACTGACGACGCGATGCTGCTCGAGCGCATCGGCGTACAGGTGTACATGGTGTATGGTTCGGCGGAGAATTTCAAAGTAACGCTTCCCGAAGATCGTTTGCGCGCGGAGTATGCGATGCGTGAACGGCTTGCCGCACGCGAGGAAGCGAGCTCGTAACATGCGCATCGGTCATGGATTCGACGCGCACCGCTTAGTGGAAGGACGCAAGCTGATTTTGGGCGGCGTGGACGTCCCGAACGAAGCCGGCGCACTTGGACACTCCGACGCCGACGTGCTTGCGCACGCAATTAGCGATGCGCTTTTGGGCGCTGCGGCACTGGGCGATTTGGGTGGGCATTTTCCGGACACGGACGCGCGGTGGAAGAACGCGGACTCAATGGACCTGCTGGGACACTGCCGCGCCGAAGTACACCGTGAAGGCTATCGTATTGAAAATATCGACGCGACGATCGTCGTACAGCGTCCAAAACTCGCTCCGTACATCGGCCGCATGCGCGAGAATCTCGCAAACCGGCTTGGCCTGTCGCTGTCGCAAGTCAGCGTAAAGGCAAAGACCAGCGAGGGAATGGGGTACACGGGAGACGGCAGCGGGATTGCGGCGTATGCGGTTACGGTCCTTTCGCCTATATGACAAAAGATGAATTGGCGGCGGCGATGCAGCGCTGGGGGTTCTTGGAAAACCCGGCGCCCGAGGCTGCGATGCGCTGGATCGACGTGTTCTTGCAGGCATTCGGAGAGCGGCTGCGTTTGGTGGACGATGCGCGGCCGTACGTCGCCGAGTTGCGAGCCGAGGCTTGCGTCATTCCGGCGCTCGAACTGGAGCGGCTTCGCACGCGCGAGGTGCTTTTTTTCCTAGACACCGTGGGTCAATACGTCGATAGCCAAGCCGAACTGCGCGGGCTACCTTTGGAACATGACCTGCGCCAGATGGCGCGTGAGTTCGGCATAGTGCCGGAGGACGCGCAATACGCGGTTCGTATGGCATTGACCGGAAAGAAAGAGGGGCCGCCGCTGGAACTGCTCTTTCCGCTGCTGGGGCACGATCGCATCCTCATCCGGTTTGGGGCGGTGAATTCGCGCCTGCTGCACGGCCGCGGACTCGAGCCGATTAAATTCGGGCCGGGCGGGCAACCTTTCGAGCCGATTCACGGGTCACGTCCCGAAGAAGAGCATGATTAGCACTATTCTCGCCGACTTGAAAGCTCCGCTGGAACGCGATCCGGCAGCTCGCGGATGGCTCGACGTGGTGCTTTCGTATCCGGGATTTCACGCCGTAACGGCGCACCGGTTCATTCATCCGTTATATCGCGCAAACGTGCCGCTGCTCCCGAGGTATCTCTCGCAGATCGTGCGGTTTTTCACCGGAATCGAGATTCATCCGGGCGCTCAGCTCGGAAAAGGCGTTTTTATCGATCACGGCATGGGCGTGGTTATCGGAGAAACCGCGCAAGTCGGCGACGGGTGCACGATTTACCAGGGCGTAACGCTCGGCGGCACCAGTCTTTCGCACGGCAAACGTCACCCCACCCTCGGCAAGAACGTCGTCGTCGGCGTCAATGCCGCAGTGCTCGGCGCGATCACGATCGGCGAAAATTCCAAGGTCGGCGGCGGTTCGGTGGTTGTTAAAGACGTTCCGCCGAATTCTACGGTTGTCGGCGTGCCGGCGCGCGTCGTTATGCAGGATGGCGTTCCGGTGCGTTTGGTTCCCGAGCGGCCGCAAGTCGAGATGCCCGACCCGAACGCCGATGCGATCGGACGGTTACAACGCCGCGTTTTGCTGCTGGAAGACCGTCTGCGCGAGCTGGAACAGGAAGAAGAAGGCGCGAGCGCGTGGTCCTGGGTTATTTAAGGAGTTTTTCGTAGGTGGCGCTGAGGCTTTACAACACGCGCACGCGCAGCGTTGAAACGTTCGCTCCGCTGCAAGCCCCGCGCGTGCGTATGTATGTCTGCGGTCTGACGCCGTCCGCCGAAGCGCATTTGGGCCATGCCAGGTCGTTCTTGTTCTTCGACATTCTGCGTCGCTATTTAAGCCATCTCGGTTACGATGTGACGTACGTTCAAAACGTTACCGATATCGACGATCGCAGTATCAATCGCGCAAAAGAAACGGGGGAAGATTGGTACAAGATCGTCAGCGATTATTACGCGTCGTTCAAGCGGTCGATGCAGCGCCTGGGCGTCAAAGAGCCCGATTGCGAACCGTATGCGACCAAATTCATTCCGCAGATCGTGTCGATGATCGAGCGACTGGTCGCGCAAGGCTTTGCATACGTGTCTAAGGACGGCGTTTATTACCGCGTTTCGAAATTTTCGCGCTACGGAGAGCTCGCGAACCGGAATATCGACGAACTGGAGGCCGGCGCTCGTATCGAAGTGGACGAGCTCAAAGACGATCCGCTCGATTTTGCGCTATGGAAATTTGCAAAACCCGGCGAGCCGAAGTGGCCGTCGCCATGGGGCGATGGGCGCCCGGGCTGGCATATCGAGTGCTCGGCAATGTCGCGCACGCTGCTCGATCCGGACGGCGACGGTTTCGATATTCACGGCGGCGGCGCGGATTTGATTTTCCCGCATCACGAGAATGAGATCGCGCAGAGCGAGCCGCTCATGGAACATCCGCCGATGGCGAACTTTTGGATGCACGGCGGTCTGCTCCAGTTCGACAATCGCAAAATGAGCAAATCGCTCGGCAATTTCGAGCCGCTTTACGGCTTGCTCGAACGGCATAACCCGCAAGCGATTCGGCTGGCGTTCTTGCAAACCGGTTACCGGAAGGTGATGAACTTTACCGAAGAATCGATCGGCGCGGCGACGGTTGCGCTCGAGCGGTTGCGGAGGATGTATCGGGAGATGGCGGCGGCTTCGACAAGCTCAGCCGTTCGGCAAGCTCGCAATGACAATACTGTCGTCACTCTGAGCGCGTCGAAGAGTGAGCTGATGAGGCGTATCGAGGATGCGCTCGATGACGATATGAATACCGCCGTCGCGCTTTCCGAGCTGCTTTCCTATCGTGAAGGCACGCGCGAGGAGTTTGCGTACGCGCTCGACCTTCTGGGTCTTACGCCGGACGAGTCGTGGCTGGAAGAACCAAAGCGCGAGTTGGCGGACAACTTCGTCGAATGCTTGCAAGAGTCGCTGCGCCCGCACGGCATGGTATTGAATGGAGCGACCGCGGAAGAAGCGATACAAAAAGTGATCGACCGGCGCAGTCACGCGCGCGCGAACAAAGATTGGAAGACCTCGGATCAATTGCGTGACGCGCTGCTTGGGTGCGGCGTTACGCTCAAAGACTCGAAAGACGGAACGACGTGGAGCGTCGCGGGGTAAAACGCGGTGCACGACGCGGCCGCACGCAGCGTACCGAGATCGATTTAGACGACGTTATCTACGGCGTGCATGCGGTGGAGGAAGCCCTCGCGGCCGGCGAACAGTTGCGGCGCATTCACGTTGCCGACGAACGCAAGCGCGATCCGGCCGTTCGCAAGATTCTCGACGTGGCGCGAGAGCAGCAGCTGCACGTGCGGTTTGAAGATCGGGCGTACTTCAATCAATTTCCGTACAAGGCGCACCAGGGCGTGATCGCGTTCGGACCGCCGTTTCCGTATGTAACGCTCGAGGAAATCCTGGCAAAGCGCGGCGAGGATCCGCTGCTGCTCGTGGTGCTCGATCACATTACCGATCCGCACAACGCCGGCGCAATCATTCGCACGGCTGAAGCGGCGGGCGCCGACGGCGTCATTATGCCCGAGCGCCGCGCCGCGGGCGTAAATGCGACGGTGCGAAAAGCGGCCGCCGGTGCGGCGGCGCACATGCCGATCGCGCGCGTGGCCAACGTCGCGGAAGCGATTCGCAAACTGAAAAAGGCGAACGTGTGGGTAGCCGGCGCCGACCTCGGGCCCGGCAGCGCCGAGTACACGCAGGCCGATTTTGCGCGGGATATCGCGTTGGTGATTGGCGCGGAGGGGGAGGGACTCGCGCAGCTGGTCAAGCGCGAATGCGACTACCTGGTGTGCGTTCCGATGCTCGGGAAGGTTGAGTCGCTCAACGCGTCCGTCGCCGCGGCGATCCTTCTGTACGAGGCAATACGCCAGCGCCGGAACGCAGCGCTCGCTCCCTAGCTTCGGCCTCTAAAACGGCATAAAACCTGCCGAAGTTGTCCTTGACGCGCAAGGAGGACCCTCCTATACTTGTCGGGATGTGTCGCGCTCGACAGGTTCTGCGGAGCCCGCGATTAGCACACATTTGGTCCCAGAGGGCAAGACAGTTATGGCAATGACCCATCCTGTGTCGGATGGACTCGACTACCACGAGCGGGCGGACGAGGATTTGGTCGCGACCGCGAAATCGGGCGACAACCTCGCGATGGAGTTCCTGCTCAACAAGTACAAGAACTTCGTTCGCATCAAAGCAAAGAGCTACTTCCTTATCGGCGCAGATCGCGAAGACATCATCCAAGAAGGTATGATCGGTCTTTATAAAGCCGTGCGCGATTTCAAAGCCGATAAGCTTTCGAGCTTCCGTGCATTTGCGGAATTGTGCATCACGCGTCAGATCATCACCGCAATTAAGACGGCGACGCGTCAGAAGCACATCCCGCTCAATCAATACATTTCGCTGAACAAGCCGATTTACGACGAGGACAGCGAACGCACGCTGCTCGACGTGATGGCATCGCAGAAGACGTCGGACCCCGAGGAACTGGTCATCAACCAAGAGGTTTCTCAGGATATCAAGGAGCGCATCCAGGAGAATCTCTCCGAACTCGAATCGCAGGTATTGCTTTCATATCTCGAAGGCAAGAGCTATCAAGAGATGGCGCGCGATCTCGGACGCCACGTCAAATCCATCGATAACGCTCTGCAGCGCGTCAAGCGGAAGATTGAAAAGAACCTTTCGGAGATCGAGTTACCGTAAACTCGTTGTCATCCTGAATTTGTCGAAGGGCGCCGGAACTCCGGCGTCCTTTTTCATTTTTAAAACCCGACGTAGTGAAGCGCGTGCGCGGCGAGATAAAGGATGATCAGCACGAGTAAGATCACGGCTGCGAAGCGCAGCAGACACCCCGCGACGCGCACGGCGATAACGACGAGAACAATGACGATGAGCACGAGAACCAGCGTCGTCATGACGTGCCGGCGCCTTCCTTTTTCTCGTCTTCGTAATGCTCGAAGCTTGGATGACCTTCGTCGGTCACGAGCCGGTTCACGATGGTGGTATAGAGCACTTCACGATCGCCGACGGGATCGATGACGAACGCTTCCGTCGTCTTATCGTCGCATTGCGGGTCAATGACGACGGTAACGCGCCGGCGGGCACAAACGTCCATGCAACTCGTGCTGATCGCGCGCACTTTACCCCAATGACCGTCTTCTTTTAGGCGCTTTTTGAGCCAATCGCGCAAATGGAAGTCGCCGATTTCCGCCGCTTTGTCGGGATCTTCTTCGGGGATCCGCTCTTTATAACAGCGCTCGCACACGAGGACGAGGCCTGAGTTCATCCATTTGGGTTTGATTGGCTGCATGTTTGTCTTCGTTCGATGGCGGAGGCTCGCTTGTGCGAGCCTCCTAATTTCGCAAGCCGACGATGGGATTCGAACCCATGGCCCTTCGCTTACAAGGCGAAAGCTCTACCACTGAGCTACGTCGGCGGCAAGAGCGGTAATTGCTCCGCGGCGGCATTGGGTCCTGGCGACGGTAACTTTGGAAGGCGTGCTATCTTCGACCGGACCTCCTTAGTCAGCGGTTTCGTCGGGAGCGGATTTTGCCGTCCTCCAAGACGCTGCGCTCGTCCACGTCCGCGATTCAGGCCGCGAAACGTGTCTGTAAGTGAGTGGCAGTTCGGGCATAAGAGCGTAAGGTTTTCCGGCCGATTATTCTTCCACTTTCCATCGATGTGTTCGACTTCAACCGGCACGCGGCCCGTCTTCGGATGGCGCTTACTCCATCCACACCGTGAGCAGCGTTCGTCTATTTTCGATATCAAGTATTTGCGTATGAAGTTGTTACAGTTGTATGCGCGGTAAGTCCCGTTTTCCAAAGCGGCGGCTCGTACCTGATATTGATATGCCTGCTGGCATCTAAAAGAGCAATATTTCCGTTTTCCTGCCGCAGCAGATCCTCCACAATTTAAACACGCGCGTACTTCGCGATGCTTTTTGAATCGGGCATTTGAACACGTGAGCGAGCAATATTTGGTGCATGCATCTCGCGAGAAAACCGGATTCCCACACCCGTTGAGGCAATAGCCTCGGAATTGTTTTCTTCTCATGCAAACATGTTACAATTCTCGTATGCCATACGTATGGCTCAATAGTGGCGCATGATGCAAGATTTTCCGCTCGAACATCTTGTATTGAGCGACGGCGAGATTGTGATTCGCAGCGCGCACGCAAACGACGAACCATTACTGACAACGTGGTTTAGCGATCCGCAAGTATACGCGCACTGGGGCGGCGTATCGCTCCCGCAGAATGAGATTGCGGCGCATTGCCGCGTGGACGTCGATGATAACGACACGTGTTGGCCATTCATTATTCTGCATGGCGGCGAGCCGGCGGGATTCATTCAAGCGTGGGTGCAGCGCGACATGACCGGCGGTTTAGATCTTTTTATTGCGCCGGCACGCCGGCGCAAAGGCATAGCGCTGCGGACGCTGGCCATGCTTGCGGCGCATCTGCGAGACGTTATCGGATGGAAACGTATTACCGTTGATCCGTTGCCGTACAATGCTCCGGCGATTGCCCTGTACAAACGCGCCGGCTTTGTCGACACCGGCAAGCGTTTTTCGCAGGCTGGTGAGCTTCATATGCTCATGGAGTTTCGTTAGCGCGTTGTAAGGACAGTCCCAGAATCAAGCGGGACGATATTCACATGAGAAAATCTGGTTTCGCGCTGTTCGCGGCGTCGCTGGCTCTTGCCGCGCCCGCCGTCGCTCAAAATATGCCGGATGCCACACCCAATCCCGCCATACGGCAGGCTTTCGATCAAATGCGCACGCGCATGGAAGGCGTTCGGCGCACGGAACGTTCGCAAATGCTCGAGGCACTGACGCCCGAGCATCGCACGCTCTTGGCCACGATTGCGGGACAGCTCGCCACCGCCGTCGATCCAAATTACGAGGCGGCGGCAAAGCGTTTGAGCTCGGCGTTATCAGCAACGGAGTCTCAAGGCGTACTCCGTGCGGCCCAAAATGCGCGGCGCCAGCGGGAAGATATCATGCAAAGTATGATGCCTGCACCGCCGGAGGGCGGCCGCGTGATGCGACGTGAATTCCGGCGCGGACCCGCGGCGCAGGACGCCGGACGCACATTGCTCAGAACGATGATTGGCGGCGGCGGACCGGGATTCGGCCCGATGATGATCATGCGCGCTGGGATGGACGCGGGACCGTAGCATTCGGCCGCCCGTTGTATTGCAGCGAATCGTGGGAAAGCTGCGCGCATGGATCTGACCAAAGAGTATCCGCGCAGCCCCCGCGACCAGCTTGACGGCATCGCGCTATTGCCCCGCGCGATCGATAAGGCGCGCGCCCAGCTCGAGGGTAAACTCGGCGAGTATACCTATTACGGTTGCCGGTTTAATCTCAAGCTCTTCAACACGTTCGGCGTTACCGAGGATGAATTTCTGGACGCCGTTCGCGGTGCAGGTGACGACGGTGCCGTTCTCGAGTGGATTCGCGACTATGTGCGTCCCGAGCGCGAAAAAATTGCCAAGATGAACGAGTGGGTACTCCGCAACGAGCCTGCCAATGACGCCGAACGCGAAGAGTTTTGCGACGAGCTCGAAAAAATCGATCCGGGCAACGATTCGGTAAACACCTGGACGGATTTGGTGGATCTCGAAGAGGGCAGGCTGAAGAAGGAGAGCTCGACCGCGACTTAGCCGCTCGAAAATGAGAAAGCCCCGATTCTTACGTCGGGGCTTTTCGATGCCAAACCGAGGCTTATTTGACGACGTGCCAATCTTCGATTTGGTATTGTTTGCCGGTCGCGGCGACGATGAGCACTCCGTCGCCGAATGCATCGACGTTGAAATTCGCAACCGGGTTTGCGTTCTTCGTGAGCGTGCCGGAGATGAAGTGTTCGTTCGCGGGCGAGACTCCGCTATTCGTTTGAACGTTCAGCGTATCGCCGTTCACGAGCGATGCATTCGTCACGGTAAGGTTCGCCAACACGCCGTGCGCATACGTGGCCGAAATCGGAATGCTGTATTGTCCCCTCGAAGTTCCGCCGGCGAGCGTGAACATCGGCGTCGATATCGGGCACGCCGTGTTTTGAACGCCGGCTTGAATGGACAGGCCGCCGATTGCTGCAGTGTAGGCGGTCCCCGTGTGGGTGCTCTGCCAAGTTACAGTTCCGTCGCCATTGACCGTGCGCGTTCCGCTCGGCGTCATACCGGCCCAGCCGAACGTTTCGCCCAGTGACTGATTCCCGGTCGCATTAAAGCCGGCCGTGTCGGAACAGAACGTCGTGCTGTTGCCGGTGCTCGCGGCAACGACGAGTTCGCCGTCGGCATCGATCGTCTTGACGCCGTTGATGTCGAGCTCGCCGGTGTGCGTCCGGTCAAATCCGTTGCTCAAAACCGGGAAGCCGTATCGATCGAACGTCGCGTTTGTATAACTGACGGTTTCCGACCGTACCGCGGCGGGCGTGGTGCTATTCAGTGCAAACAGCGAGACGGTGCGAGCAACGGTTTCTGAATTTGCGCTCGACGGTGTGAA